>Ga0222718_10002228_pt1 | contig 17626 bp, 16 predicted proteins | sample C33_27DmetaG_FD_165045 | JGI IMG/M metagenome (GOLD analysis project Ga0222718, IMG submission 165045) | Estuarine water microbial communities from San Francisco Bay, California, United States - C33_27D | ecosystem: Environmental > Aquatic > Marine > Unclassified | place: USA: California... | reverse complement strand
TTTTAGAATTTTTTTTTTTTAAAAATTTTTTTAAATTTTTTATTTATTATTGCGATATTATTTTTTTTTTGTAAACTAAAAATTTTTAGCTTTGACTCAAGATATGCATTCCTATTTCCATGCCAATCTAGATGATCATTGCTTAAGTTGAGAAAAAAAGCATAATCTGGACAAATAAATTTAGAGTGAGAAAGCTGAAACGATGATGCCTCTACAACAACATAATTATTTTTAATATTTTTAACGTCTAAAATTGGAGTGCCGATATTTCCACCTATTGAAAATTGAAATTTATTTTTTTTTAAAAGATGGGCTAGTAATTTACAAGTTGTTGATTTACCGTTGGTGCCCGTAACTACTATGGTTTTAGATTTTTTTTTTGTTAAATAGAACAAATCAAGGTCTGTTATTATTTTATTTTTAAATTTTCTAAGTTTTTTATTCTTTGTCAAACTTATGCCAGGAGATAATATAATATAATCAACTTGATTTAGTGTTTGAATTATATTTTTTGCTTTATATTTTTTTAGAATATTTTTTTTATTATCGTCCCAAATCTTAAAATTTTTTATCTTATTTTTTTGAAAAAATTTAACTACTGAATGCCCAGTTGAGCCAAGACCATAAACAAGGAACGAACGTTCTTTGAGTTCTTGAAATTGAAACATATTTTACCTTAATTTTAATGTTGCTAGTCCAATTAATGCTAGAATGATAGCAATTATCCAAAATCGAATTACGATTGTTGGCTCTGCCCAACCTTTTTTTTCAAAATGATGATGTATTGGCGCCATCTTAAAAATTCTTTTGCCGGTCAATCTATAGGATACCACTTGAATAATTACGGAAACTGTCTCCAAAACAAACAAGCCTCCAATAATAGCTAATACGATTTCATGTTTCACAATAATTGCTATAGCGGCCAGTGAGCCTCCTAGAGACAGTGATCCTGTATCTCCCATAAAAATTTTTGCGGGAGGAGCATTATACCAAAGAAAACCTAAACAGGCTCCGACAACAGAGCCACAAAAAATAGAAAGCTCACCTACATTAGGGATATATTGAATCTGCAAATATTCAGAAAAGATTGTATTGCCTACTACATAAGAAATTAAAGTAAAAGAAAGAGCCACTAACATCACTGGTACAGTTGCTAATCCATCTAAACCATCAGTCAAATTCACCGCATTGGATGCACCGATAATAACGAACAAGCCAAAGGGTATGAAAAATAAACCCATATGCCATATAAAATTCTTTAAAAAGGGAAAATAAAGATTGAATAAATATTCATGATCAGAATACTTAATCAAAAGATACAAAGTTATTGCACTAATTATAATTTGACCGAGAAATTTATATCTAGATTTAAGTCCACTAGAATTTTTAAACTTAATTTTTAATATATCGTCTAATAGTCCTAATCCACCTAGGGATAAGCAAACAAAAATTAAAATCCAGACATATATATTTCTTAAATCAGCCCATAAAAGTGTGCTAGATAGAATTCCAATAATTATAATTACTCCTCCCATAGTAGGTGTCCCTGATTTTTTTATAATATGGTCAATCGGTCCATCTTGTCGTATTGGTCCTGTTATCAAATTTTTTGAAAATAATTTAATTAATGGTCCGCCGATTATGAAGACAACAATTAATGAGGTAACAACAGATAATCCTGTTCTAAATGTAAGATATCTAAATACGTTTAAAAAAGAATATTGATCAATAAAAGAGGTTAATAAATTAAATAACATCCCTAAATCCCTTTTATCAATTTTTGGCTAAATTCATTAAGTCCTGTAGCGTTAGAACCTTTAATCATTAAATAATCATTATTTGATATCATTTTGTTTAAGCTAAAGTCTATATCTTCATTATTTTGAAAAATATTTCCTCTTTTTTCTTTATTAATATGTTTATAAGTAAAAAGAGTTTTTTTTCCTTTAATGAACACTTTGTCAATGTCAGATTTGTTAATAAATCTAGATAATTCTTCATGAAATTTTTTAGATTTAGGACCTAATTCAAGCATATCTCCAAGTATCAAATATTTCTTGAATTTTTCTTTTTTAATTAAGGTAAATTTTTTAATAGCATTTTTTACTGATGCTGGATTGGCATTATAACTCTCATCAACAAATTTAAATTTTTTATTATATCGAAAAATAGTATGTTTTTTTCCCCTTCCTTCAGATGAGCTAAAATTTTTAAATTGCTTTAATATCTTTAAAAAGTCTACTTTTAGTTCTTTTAAAATTGCTAGAGACGCTAATACATTATAAATATTAATATCTCCAATTTCACAATTTATCTTAAGGTTTCCAATCTTAATAAACACTTTTGTTTTTTCGCCTTGATTAATCAATTTTTCAATGCGTATATCTGAGTCTTTATGTTTTCCAAAAGTAGAGATATTTAATTTATATTTTTTTGCTTTTTTGTATAAATAATAAAAAAATTTATCATCCCTATTTAGTATAATTGTTCCTCCAGATTTAATATTTTCTATTATTTCTGATTTAGCTTTAGCTATACCATAAATATTTTTAAAATTTTCTATATGCGCTTCTCCAATATTTGTAATTATTCCTATTTGTGGTTTAATTAATTTAGTAAGATTTTTAATTTCTCCTAACTTACTCATGCCAACTTCAAAAATTCCAAACTTATCCTCATAACTTAAATTCGACAAGCTAATAGGAACTCCAAAATGATTGTTGTACGATTTTGGTGAAGCATAAGTTTTGCCAAAATGAATTAGAAGATCTTTAATTAAATTTTTTAAAGATGTTTTCCCGGCACTTCCCGTAATAGCTATTATATTAGCGTGAGTATATTCTCTTTTGTATTTAGCAAAGTTATTTAAGAATAAAATTGTATTTTTAACTTTAATTATTTTTTTTTTATTTTTTATTCCATAATCAGAAACAACACACCCAGCTCCTTTTTTTAGCGCTTCATTAGTGAATTTATTTCCATCATTATATTTTCCTTTGATTGCTAGAAATAAGTTTTCTTTTTTAATTGTTCTTGTGTCAATAGAAAGTCCATTAAATTTAAAAAATTTAGACTGTTTAGTGATTTTATTTAAAATCAAATTATTCTGTAAATAACATTGATGTTTCTTAGATATAATTTTATCTTTTAAATTTATTTTCTTTATAATTTTTTTATCTGAAATATTTAATATCTTATTTTTATAAATTTGTTTTTCTTCATGACCTTTTCCGGCAACTAATATTATTTCATCTTGTTGTGCATTTTGAATTGCTTTTTTTATAGCCAATTCTCTTTTGCCAATATTAAAAGTTTTATTTTTTAAAATATGTTTTAAAAGTTCAGCTCTTATTTTTTCAGGCTTTTCATTTCTTGGGTTGTCGTCTGTAATATAAATTTTTTGACAATTTATGTTTGCTATCTTTGCCATTAATGGTCTTTTTTTTTTATCTCTTTCTCCTCCACAACCAAATACTAGCGATATTTTATCTCCGTAATTTTGTTTTAAAGATTTTAAAGTTTGAAATAAGGCGTCTGGGGTGTGGGCATAATCTATAAAAACTTTAATATTGTTTTTAAATGTTTTAACAAGTTCAAGCCTACCATTTACATCTTTTATTTTGTTTAACGATTTAAATATAAACTTCTCTTTTAACCCAGATAATTTTGCTGCTTGAAATGCCATAGCTAAATTTTTTATTTTATAATTACTAGATGAACATTTCGTAATGTTGCTAATTTTTTCTAACTTCTTACTTATATCAACAACTTTCAAATTTTTTTTATTACCTATCAAATTAAGCTTTGAAAATGGATGAATTTCGCTATCTGATATAATTGTTGTTTTTTTGCTTAAAATTTCTTTAAATAAAATTAGTTTTGCATTTAAATATGACTGCATCGTTTTATGATAATCTAAGTGGTCTTGACTAAAATTAGTAAATATCCCTGCTTTAAATTTAATATGATGCATTCTTTTTTGATGTAGGCCGTGACTAGATGCTTCGATGGCAACGTTGTCAATTTTTTTCTTTTTTAAATAGTGTAGATTTTTATGAAGTGAAATTGTGTCTGGTGAGGTGAGATTTGTTTTTATAATTTTTCCTTTATATTTTATACCTAAAGTTCCAATTGTCGCTACAGGTATTTTATTAATTTCTAATATTTGATAAAAAATATCAGCTACTGATGTTTTTCCATTAGTGCCTGTTATAGCAAAAATATTTTTTGGCTTTAAAGGGTAAAATTTTGATGCCACTTCACTTAAAAAATTTCTTATTTTATTTGTCTTAATTATTAGAACTTGATTATTTTTAATGTTACAAGATCTTGAGCAAACTATAACTGCAGCCCCTTTTTGGATTGCTTGAAGTATAAATTTTTCACCATTTATTTTATTTCCTTTAATAGCAAAAAAAATATAATTTTTTTTAATTTCCTTACTGTTACTTGAAAGTCCAGAAATAAAAATGTTCTTTTTATTTTTAGAAATATTTTTAATTAAATTTTTCAACAACATTCTGATAAACAAACTCTTCGCTATTTATGGCTAAAATTGGCCCAATTTTTTCTATTATTTTGCCCGCAACATAAACAGAGTTCCATCCAGAAGTATTATAAGGAGCTGTAGTTTTGGTACCTCTATAATCATAGGTTAGATCTTTGTTAATCTTAGGATTTTCTAGCATTATAAATAAAGTATAATTAGGCTTATTTGAAGGAAATATAGAGATAAAAGTATTAATTCTATTTTTTTTATTACCATAGCTCTCTGCGGTACCAGTTTTTCCTCCCACATAATATCCATCTTTATCTGCTAAACTTGCTGTTCCTTCCTCGCTGCTAACAACTTTTCTTAGAATTTTTCGTAATTGATCACTTGTTTCTTTTGAAATTATTTTTTCTATTTTTTTAACTGGTCTATCTTGAATTATGCTTGGTGTAACTAACTTGCCACCATTTACCATTGCGGCATAAAGAGATGTGGCTTGGAGAGGTGTAGTTGTAATTCCATGCCCGAATGATACTGTTTCTAATTTACAACTATTCCAACTTAATCGGTGTGGAGCTCCAATCTCCTCTAATTCAATATTGGGATTTTCAGTTATTTTAGTTTTTTTAATAAAATCTTTATAATTTTGTTCGCCAATTTTTTTTGCAAGAATTACTGATCCTAAATTCGAAGATCTTATCAAAATATCTTCGACTGATAAATTTGAAGGGTGTTCTTTCATATCTTTAATTTCGTGAACAGAACATCTTATTTTTTTTGGGATATCTTTAATAATTGTTTTGGTTTCAACTAGTTTATGCTCAAGTGCTAAGGCTATAGTAAAAGTTTTAAAAATTGAACCAAGCTCGTAAACACCTTTTGTAATTTTATTTATATATTTATCATTTTTAATACTAACTCTTTGATTAATATCATAATTGGGTAATGAGACTAAGGATATTATGTCACCATTATTGACATCCATTAATAATGCTCCGGCACCAGTAGCTTTAAAAGTTTTAATTGCGTCTTCTAATTCATTATTAATTATGTATTGAATATTGCTGTCTAAAGATAATTTTAAAGGTTTTTCTAATAAATTTTTATTTTTTAACTCTCTATCAAAATATTTTTCTACACCAGAAATTCCATAATTATCATAATCCACCTGACCAATAATATGACTAAATAAATTTCCATGTGTATACATTCTTGCTTGAAAGGGTTCAAATTTTATCGCTTTTTCTCCAAGTGCCCAAAACTTATCTTTTTCAATACGATTAATTCTTTTTTTTATCCTAAAGTATTTTTTTTGGTTTATTTTTTCTTTAATTTCATCAATAGGAAGATCTGGGAAATTTAATCTTAATTTTATTAAAAAATTTTTTTTATCTTTGATATGTTTAGGATCTACTGCGGCATGGAAAGTATTAATGTTTCTAGAAATTATTATATTATTTCTATCAACAATATCTCTCCTTAGGAGGGAAAATTGATAATTTTGTTTTTTTAAATTAAAAATATCTTTTTTATTTATAGAAATATGAGTAATTTTGATCGAAAAAATTAATATTAGAGAGAGAAAAAAGAAAAATAGTAAGTAAATTCTATCTTGAAAATTATTTGACTTTTTTAATATTTTATTTTTTTTGTTTGTTTCTAGATAATCTTCAAAATAGAAGCTTGCTTGATTGATGTTATTATTTTTTTTGAATTTTTTTTTCATTAAAATTATTTAAATGTGAAAATTTATTTTGACTTAAAGAAAAGTCAGATATTTGTAAAAATATTTTTGAATAAGAAATTGGTCGATAATTATTGACCCCAATTGTATTTAATTTTTTTTCAATTTCAGCTGGTGATGAAAGATAATAAAAATCTAATTGGGCCTCATTAATATCCTTTTCTTTAGATATGATTTTAGTATTTAAATTTGTAATCTGTTTTTCTAATAACCTAGATTTATTTTTTATTAACGATGTAATTGTTAAAAAAGTTACAAATAATGTAGTGCAAATAATGTATTTTGATTTAAACATTTATAGCTTCTATATCTAAAAATTTTTTAAATTTTTTAAGTAGTTCTTCTGGTTGTTGAAATTTATTTTTACTTCTGACTGCAAATCTAAGTTTTGCAGATCGAGATCTATTATTTTTGCATAGTTCTTCTTTGGATGGTCTTATTATTCTATTTTTATAATTTTCGAATAAGGAATTTTCTATAATATTTTTTTCAGGAAAATATCGAGATGGTCTAGATTTATTTGTTGAAAAGTTTGTAAAAAAATATTTAACAATTCTGTCTTCTAATGAATGAAAGCTGATTACTAAAATTTTGCCTCCTGGTTTTAATTTCTTAGTAGCTTTAATGATCCCAATTATTAATTCTGTTATTTCTTTATTAACAAAAATCCTCAGTGCTTGAAAAGTTTTGGTGCAAGGGTTTATTTTATTAAAATAATTTTTTTTTTTACTTTTTTCAATAATTTTAACTAAATCAGTTGTATTCGTTATTTTTTTTTCACTTCGATATTTTATTAAATTTTTTGCTATTTTATATGCTTCCTTCTCCTCTCCTAGAATTTTGATTACTGTTCTTAAGTCATCTTCACTCAAATTATTAACTGCGTCTAGAGCTGAAATTTCATTAAGACCCATACGCATATTTAAATTTTTATTAGATTTAAATGAAAACCCTCTATTAAGATCATCTAGCTGAATAGAGGATAGGCCCAAATCAAATATTATTGTATCCACACATTCTTTTGAAATGCTTTCGAGTTGGCTGAATTTTTTTTGATAAAATTTAAATCTTTTAGGAAATTCTAATTCAATTTTTTTTGCTATTGGTAATACTTTTTTATCTCTATCAAATGCCTGGACAAATGTTTTTGAAAATTTAAGTATTTCTTTAGAGTAACCTCCACCGCCAAAAGTGCAGTCAATAAATCTTCCTCCTCTAGATGGTGAAGATATTTTTATAACCTCATTCAACATCACTGGAAAATGGGAAAGTTCCAGTGATGAGGTATGATTGTTCATGATTACAAAATCGAAGCATTAAAACTTTTGTTTTCTTAAAAATGCAGGAATTTCAAAATCTTCTTCCTCAATTAAATCTTGATTAAATAATTGTTCTGTATCCTCATTAATTTTTTGATCATTATTTTCAAAATTATGGACCTCTGGATGAGAACTTTGTTCTTCAGAAAATAATTTTGGCGTATACTCTTCTTCATTATTTTCATTCTTAGCGAAATTACGTTCGTCATCTCCTATATTGTTTTTTTCAATATAAGATGCGCTTTCAATTGAAACACCTGTTGGAATATTACTTAAATCTTGCTCTGTTTCTATTGAGGTACTAAGGATTTTTTCATTTTCTATATTATTTTCAAATTCACTTATTATACTACTTTGCTGCCCTTCCTGTAATTCGTAACTTTCGTCAAGCTTTAGAGCTGTAGCACCATAAATTGAATTTATCGTAGTATTTTCGTTTTTGGGATTGTGAGAAAATAAATTTTCAGAATATCCTGTATTTCTACTCTGAATTCTTGAAACCATATTTAGGACTGTTTTATTTTCAGCTTTATGTCCGTCGAGTGCTGTTGCAACTATAGATACTCTTATTTTGCCTGTCATGTCTTCATCTTTAATGGCTCCAAAAATTAATTCGGCTTCAGGGTCTACTTCTGCTCTAATTTTATTTACTGACTGATCGACTTCAAATAAAGTTAAATCATTTCCACCAGTAATATTTATTAATAAACCTCTTGCACCTTGTAGAGAATACTCATCAATTAAAGGATTATTAAGAGCCATTTCTGTAGCTGCCATCGCCCTATTTTCTCCCTCTGCTTCACCTGTTCCCATCATTGCTTTGCCCATTGAACTCATTACGGTTTCAACATCTGCAAAATCAAGATTGATCATTCCCGGTCTTACCATCAAATCTGTTACACTTTGTACTCCATGTTTTAAAACATTGTTTGATAAGTTGAACGACTCTTCAAAAGTAGTTGTCTCGCTAGCAATTTTAAAAAGATTTTGATTTGGTACAACTATGACTGTGTCTAAATGTTTTTTAAATTGTTCCAACCCTTCTACAGCTCTTCTCATTCTTTTAGGCCCTTCATAAGAAAAAGGTAGTGTGGTCACACCTACGGTCAAAATATTTAATTCCCTAGCAGCCTTTGCTATTACATGTGAGGCACCTGTACCTGTTCCGCCTCCCATACCTGATGTAATAAAAACCATATTTGCACCTTGCATAAAACTTGTAATCTCATTTAAAGATTCATCGGCTGCAGCTTGTCCAATATCGTGTTTTGCTCCAGCACCTAATCCTTTAGTTAAATTCATCCCAATTTGAATTTTTGCATGTGCCTTGCTCATTTTTAAATCTTGAGCATCTGTGTTTACTGCAACAAACTCTACTCCTTCCATACCAGCTTCAATCATTGCATTAATTGCGTTACCTCCAGCACCGCCTACACCCAAAACTAATATTCTGGGTTTTAATTCTTTTAACTCTCCGCCGCCTATATTTATGCTCATTATAGTTCTCCCTTTTGTTTGTTTTCCCATTTTAAATTAGATCTATTTTGAAATGCTTTTTTTCTAGCAACAACTTTAAATTTCTCAAAATTAATTGGCTCCCATATTTGAAAAGTTTTTCCAAGCCCAACAAACAAAACATTATTTTTAATTTTTGCATGATTAAGCAACTTCTCAGAAAAAGAGATACGTCCTTCAGTATCAAATTGTAGATTTTCACTTTCTGACAATATTGATGTCGCAAAAAAATCTCTTTTTTCTTCAAAAGGATTTAATGAGTCTATTGTGTTTGAAAGCTTTTCTATCCTATCAGGAGAACAAGCTTCTAATGCCGTGTGATTGAATGAGGGATAGCTTATAAAGCCGTTATGGCCCATTGAATTTAAGTGAGATCTAAATGTTGCTGGCACTGAAACACGTCCCTTCTTGTCTATTTTGTTTTCGTAACTTGATAAAAACATTTTTAATTAAAAACCTATTAGTATTTATATTTTTCAATCTACCCTCCATTATGGGATTATTTGGGATAGTATGGGTTTTAAAAAATTAGTCAATACTATAATATTTACAAAAAGTACAAAAGTAGAACATTATTTTAGGATTTTTTTTGCCAGACAATCTATAAGCCGGGTTCTGTCATTGAAGATGTTATTTCTCTAGGCTTAAATTCACATTTAAGCTCAAGCGGTTAACCCAGAAGACTAACGAAAGACCGTTTTTAGTGTTTCACACAATGTCTTCTCTATTTAACCTTGCTCCCAGTGGGGTTTGCCATGCGTTTTTTGTTACCAAAAAACCGGTGAGCTCTTACCTCGCCGTTTCACCCTTGCCTTGATAAGGCGGTTTATTTTCTGTGGCACTATCCCTGAAGTCACCCTCGCCAGTCATTAGCTGGCACTGTGTCTTTCTGGAGCCCGGACTTTCCTCTATTAGATTACTAATAGCAACAATCCAATTATCTGGCATAAAACTTCTAATTAAATATCAATCATTAATCAAGAGATTAAAAATTAATGAGTTAAAAAGTAGCTAATTTTATAGGTTTTTTTATCTAATTTTCCCGTTACATTGTTAGGTAAATAGTGTCGCTGAAAAGATGATATAATTTTCTTGTCCTCAGATTTTCTTTTATTCAAGCTAAAATATCTATATCCCAACGTTTTAAGATTTTTATAAAATAAGACTTCCATTTGTTTTTTATTTATTACAATTTCGTTCATTGTATTCTCATACCATTTTCCAATTTTGTGAATACTTAATTTTTTCCAAGGGAATTTTTCACCTGGATCCATTTTCCTTAGTGGGGCAATATCTGAGTGACCTAAAAAATTTTCTTTTTTAATTAAATATTTTTTTTTTAAATTTTTACATAGTTTGATTAAGCTATTTATTTGTTTGCTGCTAAAATTTTGATACCCGAACTTATGGCCTTTATTAACAAGTTCAATTCCAAGGGAAATATTATTGAGATTATTAATTTTTTTCCATTTGGATTTACCAGCGTGCCAGGCAGTATTCATGTCTTTGACCATTTGGATAATTTTACCCTCTCTATTTATTAGATAATGGCAACTAACTTTGCTCTTAGGATTATTTAGTCTTTTGATAGATTCAATTTCTGATTGCATTCCTGTATAATGAATAATTACAAATTTTATGTTTTTTTTAATTCGTTTTTCTTTTGAAAAATTTGGTGAATATTTGACAATTATTTTCATATTTTTAACTAATTTTAGGCTAAATTATTGATAGTATATAGTTTAAAATTCTATATATAGCCATTATGTACATTTTAAAAAAATTTAAAATTATTATTTCTACTCTGGCATTATTTGTATTTATAACACTAAGTGCAAACTCTGCTGAAGAGTGTTTTGAAAAGACCAGTAGAGCTATATTCAAATTTAATATGGCTCTAGATGATATCGTTTTAGAACCTTTGGCAAAAGGATATAACAAATTACCATCACCATTAAAAACAGGTACAAGTAATTTCACTTCAAATATTGGAACTTTGCTTTCAATACCAAATAATCTTTTACAGGGTAATTTAAATCAATTAGGTCACTCGGTAGGAAGTTTTGCAATTAATTCAACCGTTGGTATCTTAGGTTTTTTAAATCCAGCAGAAAAAATTGGTCTCAAACCTCACAAAGAAGATGTTGGGCAAACTCTTGGTTCATATGGAATTGGGTCAGGGTGTTATTTTGTTCTTCCAATTTTTGGGCCAACAACGGTTAGAGATTCAGTGGGATTCATTGCTGATACATTTGTAGATCCATTTGCACACGTAACGATTAGAGAAAAAGAAATTTTGGGAGCTTCTGGAAATAATTTTGATTATTACTCAGTCAGGTCCGTAAGTGCAATTGATTTCAGAGCTGATAATGATAAAAACTTTGAAAGTTTAGAAAAAAACTCTATAGATTTATATTCTTCGCTCAAAAGTATATATTTGCAAGATAGAGAAAATAAAATTAAAAACTCTGTTGAAAATAAAGATGAATGGGGAAATTTAGATAACTAAATTTTAAAATGAGAAAACCAGTTATTCATCTAATTTTTCTGTTACTCTTTTTCCAAACTTCTTTATTAGCCTATAGCTCTGATCCAAAACAATTCATTAATGAACTAATTAATGATGCGATAAGCAACCTATCAAATAAGAATCTAACTCTAAATGAAAAAGAAGAATTTATAAAAAAAATATCACTTGAAAATGTTGATATAGATGCCCTTGGACTTTATACACTTGGAGAATTAAGAAAATCCTCTAACGAAAATGATATTTTAAAATATCAAAATACGTTTGAAAAATATTTTTTGAAAAACCTCACTTCAAGACTAAAGGATTATTCATCAAGTAAATTTGAAGTTATAGGTGAAGACAAAAAAAGCACTACCTATACAATCATAAGTTCAAAGATCTTTCCAATCGATGGTGGTCCAGAAATTAAAATTGATTGGAGAGTTTATACCAAAAATCCAGATAAACCTTTAATAAGAGATTTAATTGTTGAAGGTCTGAGTTTAGCAAGAACCCAAAAAGAAGAATTTGCTTCTATTCTAAGTTCTAATAATAACGATATAAAAATATTAATTAGTAAATTAGAAGAATTTATTAATAATTAGTTTGGTGGGCCCGCCAGGACTCGAACCTGGGACCAATACATTATGAGTGTACTGCTCTAACCAACTGAGCTACAGGCCCTGTAATTAATACTTAATGTTTATTAACAAAAATATCCAGTATTAAATTGTTTTTTTTATTTTTTCTAACCTTAAGTAAACAGGGTCACTTTGAACTAATGAGGTAAATTTACAAAGCTGGTAAATCAGAAGATCATTATCTTTAAAAGGATATTCAAAGAACCTATTAGGATTTATTTTTAGAAGATCAGTTTTACTAATATTACCATCGACAGGTATTTTCTCTACACTATTTGTACAAAAAAAATAACCATTATTTTTTGTGGTAATTTGTATAAAATCTAAATACAGTTTAATCTGTTGCATTGTCATTTCTTGAAATGAAGCAGTATTAATCGATAAATCTATTAAATCTTTTTTTACTAATGAGATTTGTGAAGGTGTTAAAAATATAAAGTCATATTCATTAAAATCATCCGCATCAACGTTATCTTTGTTAATCTCATTTGGCATTAAAATTTTGGAGTCAGGAAAAAGATTTTTTACAAAAGGTATGCACAATGATAAGGTTTCGGGTAAATCTATATTCAATATTCCATTCACATTGAAATGATGTTTTGCGAGTGAAATTAAATTTCCGTTACCTCCGCCTATTTCAACTAAGTTGAGTTTTTTAGAAAAATCTATGTATGAATTCAAAATATTTAAATAATAATAAGATCTAACAATGTGGTCGCTTACGTGATAATTAAAAGGATATCTTATTTTGCATTCGGAGTAATTTTTTGCAATAATTTTTTCAATTTTTAAATTGAGTTGATGTTTTCCCTCAATATTTTTTTCTTTAATTACATTTTCAAGCGCATTTTTATAAGACATGTAAGGGTTGACCTCATAACGTATTACTTTTTTCACCAAAGATTTAAAGTTTCTATAATACAGATCAAAAGAATTTTTTTTTGGAGGTATGTAATTACCTGAAAAACCATCTAAATGTACTGATGAATCTCCAATACTTGATTTTATTAACTTAGCATGGTGTTCCCAATATTTTGATTTAGATAATTTTTGTTGCTTTATAAAAATATCTGATTCCAAAAAATTTTTATATCTTTTAATAAAGTCTTTATGGAGTTTTATTTTAGTCAAAAAGTTTTTTATTTTTCTAAGAAACTTTTCAATTGTTTAGATCTACTAGGATGTTTAAGTTTTCTTAGTGCTTTTGCCTCGATTTGTCTAATTCTTTCTCTCGTAACTGAAAATTGTAAGCCTACTTCTTCCAATGTATGATCGGTATTCATTCCAATACCAAATCTCATTCTTAATACTCGTTCTTCTCTTGGGGTTAATGAAGCAAGAATTTTGGTAGTTGACTCGCTTAGATTAGATTGAATTGCTGTATCTAACGGTTGAAGAGCATTTTTATCTTCAATAAAATCTCCTAAACTACTGTCTTCCTCATCTCCAACTGGAGTTTCAAGTGATACGGGTTCTTTGGCAATTTTTAAAACTTTTCTAACTTTTTCTAAAGGCATTGCTAATTTTTTTGCTAATTCTTCAGGGGTTGGCTCCCTTCCAAATTCACTCATAATTTGCCTTTGTGTTCTTACAATTTTATTAATAGTCTCAATCATATGAACTGGTATTCTAATTGTTCTAGCCTGATCAGCAATCGATCTTGTTATTGCCTGTCTTATCCACCACGTTGCATAAGTTGAAAATTTATATCCTCTTCTATATTCAAATTTATCTACTGCTTTCATTAAACCTATATTTCCTTCTTGTATTAAATCTAAAAATTGAAGACCTCTATTGGTGTATTTTTTTGCGATCGATATAACTAATCTTAAATTTGCTTCAACCATTTCTTTTTTAGCTATTCTCGACTCTCTCTCTCCTTTTTGAATTCTATTAACAAGTTTTTTGAACTCACCAACTGATAATCCTATTTTTTTACTAAATTCAACCAACCTTTCTCTGATTTCTGTAAAATCTTTTTTAAATTTTTTGAAAAATGCTTTCCAAGTTGGGTTTTCTTTTAAAAATGACTCGAATTTAGGATTTATTTCATTACCAACATAATATTTTAAAAACTCTTCTCGTGCTATTTTATTGTCCATTGCTAATCTTAATAGCACTCCCTCGAGAGAAACAATTTTTTTATTTTCTTTGTAATGTGACTGAACTAACTCCTCAACTATATGCGGAGCTAATTGTAAATTTTTAAAATTATCGACTAAAGTTTCTTGTATTTTTTTAAAATTTTTATTTTTTGATACCGACAATTCTTTTGAAGCTAATAAACAATCTAATTTTTCAACTTGATATTTTTGGAGCTTTGAGTAATTTTTATTTAAAGAGTCTAAAATATTTATAATCTTCGGTTTAATTTCCTCCTCCATTTTTGCAAGAGATACATTAAACTCGTCTTCGTCATTATTAGTGCTTTCATCTTTTTTATCTGCGCTGCTAACTTTTTCTTTATTTGATTTTGATTTTTTGTTAATTTTTAAATCATCATCATCATCCAAAGCATCAAAATCTTCGTAAGTAGAGTCAATATCTATAATATCTCTGACTAACATTTCTTGACTCTCTATTTGATTCTTCCATTCAAATATTTTTTTTCCAACTATTGGACTTTGTGTTAACGCATTAATCATCACATCTTTTCCTGCTTCAATTCTTTTAGCTATGGCAATTTCACCTTCTCTAGAGAGAAGCTCTACACCGCCCATTTCTCTAAGATACATTCTAATAGGATCATCGCTTTTATCTGAAGTTTTTTCCTCAGATTGATTAGTGTTCTCTTTTTTTTTATTCGATTGATACTGAGATTTTTTTTCTACTAAAGAAACTTTTTCATCTACTAATATTATAAATGCTCTTTCAATATTCTCATTATTACTGTTTCTTTTTCCTAGAGACTTGCCGAGCTCTTCATAAGTTATAAATCCTCTATGTTTTCCCTTATCAAGAAGTCTTTCAAATGATTTTGTAATGAGTTTTTCAGCCATAAATGATTTTTGATATATATAGTGACTAAGTTCAAAAAATCTATACTTTTTTACTCCCTATTTAGCTGGCTTTTAAGCTTAACTAGTTCTGAATATGAGTTTTCGTCCATATTGTTAATTAATTTTTGCTCTAGAGATTCTATCTTCCTTAAATTGTACTGTTCTTTGTGGTCTTCAATAAGTTCATCAAATAAATCTAAAATTTCTTGCTCTTTTTTGTTTTTAACGATCATTTGAATGTTTGAGTTTTCATTAATTTCTTCGATAATTTTGGAATGTCCGACATTAATTGTTTCTTTAATATTGTCTTTGTTGTTTTTGTCACTCAATGAAGAAATAATTGTTTTTTTTAAACTTTCATTTTTTTCAGCAAGAAAAATTACCTCGGATAACTCCTCTAATTTTTTTGAGGCAATTTCTAAATAGTTTAAAATTATGAATAAAATTGAAAATTCAATTATTTGTATTCTTGATAAATCTTTTCTTTTTAGGTGTAAAAGTTTTGTTTCTTTAAGAATTTGATAATCTTTTTTCTTTTTATAGGGTGTAAACTTGTAATTTTTACTTGAAGTTTGAATTGGTGTTAATTTTTTTATTTTTTCAAGAAAATCTTCAAGGACATACTTTTTTAATGTTTCATCCTGAATAGAATAAGATAAATTCTTAATTTCTTTTTCAAATTTTGAAATTTCATAAGGGTTGTTTTGATCTATTTTACTTAGATGATAATTCCAAATAAAAGATTGAATTATCTCTTTTTCTTTTAATAAATTTAACAATCCCTCTTTACCATTATGTTTGATATAATCATCTGGATCTGTTCCGTCGGGCATTATAGTAAAATAAATTTTATTTTTTTCATTTATTAATGGAAATAACTTTTCAGCAATTCTTAAAGCAGCTTTTTGTCCGCTTTCATCACCATCTAAACAAATAATGGGATTTGAGAAGAATTTCCAGATTAAACTAATTTGCCTCTCTGTAAGAGCAGTCCCTGAGTTAGCTATGACATTTTTTATTCCAGAAGTATAAACACTTAATACGTCCATGTAACCTTCCACAATTAAAACCTCATCGGTCTTAGATCTTGAATCTTTTGCTTTATCTAAATTGAAAATCATATTTCCTTTTTTATAAAATTCTGTTTCAGGTGAATTGATATATTTAGCTAACTTTCCTTCACGAATAATTCTTCCGCCAAAAGCAATCGTATCGCCTGTAATATTGTTTACCGGAAATAATATTCTAGAATTAAATCTATCAATATATTTTCCTGTTTTATCATTTTTATAATAAAGACCAGTTGAGTTAATTTCTTCCTCAGAATATTTTTTTAATAATTCCTCATAATAATTATTTTGCCAAGGCACATAACCTAATTGAAATTCTTCAATAGCATTTTTCTTTACACCTCTTTTTGAGAGATAGTCTGCTACTTCTCTAGTGCTAGAATTAAATAATTGCTGATGAAAATTATTGGAATAATCATTGATAATACTTTTATAAGTTTGAAACCTTAAGTCTTTCTTTTGATCAAAATTAGAGAATCTATATGGTTGCATCCCTGCTTCGACTGCTAAAGTTCTCACAGCCTCACCAAAACCAATAGATTTTGTTTTCATCAAAAAATCAAAAATATTTCCATGTTCACCACTACTAAAACAGTGGTAAAATTCTTTTTCATCATTAACTGTAAAAGATGGGCTTTTTTCATTCTTAAATGGAGAAAGTCCAATAAACTCTTTTCCTCTTTTTTTTAATTGAACTGTTTTACCGATAACTTGGGATACTTTTAATCTTAATTTTATTTCATCAAGATATTCTTTGGGATATTTCATTTAATTCAAAAGTTCTTTGATAATTAAGCTAACTTTTGAAAAATCAAGAGTGTCTGCATGTTTTGATTTTAATACTCCCATTACTTTACCCATATCTTTTATTGAAGAAGCTCCAGATGATTTTATAGCTTCTTCACAGATTTTTTTTGTTTCTTCTTCACTTAATTGTTTCGGAAGAAAAAAACTTATTACTTCAATCTCTTTAGTTTCATTTTCTAAAAGTTCGTTCCGCCCTGCTTTCTTATAGACATCACAAGATTCGTTTCTCTGCTTAATCATTTTTTTCAAAATACTTGTTATATCACTGTCTGACAGTTCTTTTTGACCTTTGGTTCGTCCTGCGATCTCAGCATCTTTTATAGCTGACACCACTAACCTTAGAGTTGGATAGGTATTTTTATCCTTGGCCTTAAGTGTTTCATTAAGTTTTGCTTCAATTTTTTTTTTTAGAGACATAATTTAAAAATTATTTTAATCACAATTCTTATCTAAAATAAAAAGAACTTTCTTGACGATTTTATTACTATTTCATATGTTGCGCAAAATCATGTTTATAAGTTTTTTACTTT
>Ga0222718_10002226_pt1 | contig 17633 bp, 13 predicted proteins | sample C33_27DmetaG_FD_165045 | JGI IMG/M metagenome (GOLD analysis project Ga0222718, IMG submission 165045) | Estuarine water microbial communities from San Francisco Bay, California, United States - C33_27D | ecosystem: Environmental > Aquatic > Marine > Unclassified | place: USA: California... | reverse complement strand
GAATTATGGTCCAGTGCCGTAGCTTGTGAGAACTGACCACCAAGAAGCTGTACACCATCACCGGAATCACCAGCAAAGCGAACAACGATCGAATCCCTGTCCGCTTCGGACATCTGGGTACCATCCGCACCATCACCTTTGGACGGATCTGTTTGCAGGTTCATGAACCATATCCTTTAGAAAACGGTGGCGCCGCATCCGACGGCCCCAAAAGCCATTAATTTGAGACATTTATAGGCGGTTTAAGCCCACAAAAATACCGAAAACACGCGCCGACCAACTGGCGAATTAATCGCCCCCGGTCAGTCGACCCTCACATCCATGGCATGGAAATTATAGACGCCGGAGTCACTGGCGGAATTCTTCACCCGCGACGACAAACCCCTAAAACCGACCATCTGAAACATTTATATGGCGGGTGGATCATCGTGACAACGCCTAAGCAGGGACCTCACCAACGCTTCCCGTCGACCTAGGTCGCCCTCAGTCATGGCCGCCTCAATGAGAGGCGTATCCTCAGGGTTACAATGCCATGGTCTGGACCACAGACAGGAATGCAGCCGAAAGGGTCTGAGTGCATCGAGAGACGGCATCGTATCCATGAGGAGACGCGCAAGGTTTTAGGGAGCGGGAACGTGGCCTGGCTGTTCAGAGAGAGCCGCACCCAGCGTCGCTTCGGCGCTGGCGTGATCGCCGGTTTGAGATAGAAGGCTGCCCAATAGACAAAGTGCTTCAACGTGCTTCTTATCTTTCTTGAGTATTTTGCGGTAGAAACGCTCAGCACCCTTTAAGTCACCAGACTGATGCAGGTTAAAGCCGTCCTGCAACATAATCGCGGCCGCTTTACTCTGTTCGCGCGTGCTAACGTGACCAGCCAATCAAACATTGAGCGTTGCGTTGAAACGCGCGAGACCTTCCTCAAGATCGGCGATCAAATCGTCTGGATCTTCAAGACCAATGTGAAGCCGAATACCTGGCTCTGGGTGAGCCCACTCCGTTGCCGTCCGACCCTTCTTTGGGAACGATGCACACATCAGGCTTTCATAGCCACCCCACGAAAACCCCATAGGAAAATACTTCATGCCGTTGAGCATGGCATAAGCGGCCTCTCGCGACGTCTTCTTAAAGATAACGCCGAACAACCCGCTTGCACCTGTAAAGTCACGCTTCCAAATTTCGTGTCCCGGATCTTCTGGCAGTGCGGGATACAACACACACTCGACTTCTGGGCGGGCTTGAAACCATTTTGCGATTTTCATGGTGCTGATCTCGTGTTGACGAAGACGCACACCCAGAGTGCGCAACCCGCGTGTCGCGAGGTAGACATCATCGGGGCTTGCCGCAACGCCTATTTCCTGTCGCCCGGAGTAGAGGGTAGGAAAATGCTTCTCCACTGCTGTGATACTGCCCAACATGACATCAGAATGACCGACGATATATTTGGTACAGGCCTGAATGGAAACATCAGCGCCGAGCGTCAGCGGTTTGTGGAACAGCGGTGAGGCCCAGGTATTGTCGATCATGACAACAATGTTCTCGTCTTTACTATGAGCGGCTGTGGCGATGGCAGGTATATCCTGCATTTCGAAGGTGTGGGACCCTGGGCTTTCCGTAAACACGACCGTCGTGTGGGGCTGGATCAAATCTTCAATGCCGGCGCCAATGTAGGGATCGTAGTAGGTGGTCTCTACGCCGAAACGAGCGAGGGTTCTGTTGCAGAAATGGCGCGTGGGCTCATAAACGGAATCAACCATGAGAAGGTGGTCACCCGCTTTGAGAAAACAAAGCAGGGCTGTGGTCACGGCACCAAGACCCGACGGAGCAAGAACCGTATCAAACCCTTGCTCTAGGTCTGTGAGAGCCTCCTCCAACGTCCAAGACGTTGGCGACCCCTTGCGGCCATAGAAGTGCATCTTCTTTTGCTGATTGATCGCTCCTTCAGACGCGGCCTGCATTTGGTCCGTATCAGCAAAAAGTACCGTCGACGCGCGATAGACCGGCGTGTTGACGACACCATGCTTATGGGCGTTCTTGCCGCCACCGTGGATGATTTTTGTATCTTCTTTCATGGCGTCGCCCCGTGAGTCTAAGTCAGTCTTGTGTGGTGAGCTTATATAGAGCCAAAGATCAATTTTTGAGGCCTATGTAAACCCAATCTTTGCACATAAGTCTCCGACACAGCCGGTCCTTCAAGCCAACTGCAGCGACCCAAAAAGAAAGAGGCCCTCGGATTGCTCCGAGGGCCTCAATACTTAGCCGTTAGGCTTCGTTGTTTAGGCTCTCACCTTAGAAGGTGTGAACGACCTTGACGCCGAATTGACGCTTTTCAGCTGGTGTCGTAGCAACACCTTGGCTGAAGAGGAAGTCAAACAGGCTAGCGCCTGAGAAGTCAGACCAGCGTGTACCTGCAAGATAGTTGTCATCATCAAAGATATTTTTGACATAACCCTCAATGCGTGTGCCATCCATCTCAAAGCCAGCACGCAGATTGAAGCGCCAGTACTTACCGATGTATGAGAAGTTCTTCTCTTCGTTAAATGCACGACCGAAGTAGTGACCGTCGAAGCGAATGAAGTAATCCCAATCATTGGTCAGCTGATCGGTCCAAGTGGTAGAGAAGGATCCACTCCAGTCCGGATAGCGCGCCGGTGTGTTGCCTGAGCAATCAGAACGCGTAGCTGCAGGGGCAAACGGCGAGAAGCCACAAGTCAAGGTGCCATATTCACCTTTGGCATAGTTGACTGTGAAGTCACCCGAGAAGTTTTCGTTCAGGGCAAATCCACCTTCAAGTTCGATACCCTCAAGGTCCGCGTCACCAGCGTTAAACTGCAGGTTCAGCACTCGGTCAATGCCATTGGTGTCTGTGATGGGAATACCCTGACGAGTCTTCAGGTTGGTCCAGTCCATATGGTAAGCAACCAATGAGAAGAACATCCTGTTGTCAAACAACTGCTGCTTCCAACCCAGTTCATAGTTGACGAGTTTTTCTTCGTCATTGAACAGGCTCAAGTTGCCACCAACGACGGCAGACACTGCAGCAAAGTCCGTTGCGTTAAGTGGCGCCAAATCGGTGTTAAAGAAGCCTGGTAGATTACCCTCGGAGTAGGTGGCCCATATGGTGGAATTATCCATCGGATTGTAGGACAACGTGACACGCGGCAGGAAGCTCTTGAACTTGTCCTCAAAGTCCACACCCGGAGTGGTGCGCTCATCCTGCTGGATTGTGTCTTCTTGATACCGCCATTCGAAGTCGAGAGTCAGATCTTCTGTGATGTCATAACCCAAAGAGCCAAACACACCGATCGTTTCGCCAGTTTCCAGTGGGAAGGCTGTGGTCATTAAAGTGTGCGGACCAGGTAGATTACCGCCAATAACGCCCAGCGTTACGCCACCATCAGAGCCCCAGATATTAAGACCGCCATTACCTTGCTGGATGTAATCAACCGTGAAGTAGTTAGCACCAACAGAGTATCTCAAAGCTTGGTCTTGCGGCGAATCAAGGGTGATTTCAGCTGTATAATCTTCATGCCGCTGGGGATCTTGTGACAAAAAGTTTTGCGCACGGGTCAAATCAAAGTCTCGCACCCAGTTGGCCCGCATATCACTATATCCAAGCACGACGTTAATGGCATGTCCGTCATCGAATTCGTAATCGGAAATCAAAGACGCACGCCATTGCTTACGACGAAGACCAACAAAGTCGACCAACGGAACACCAGGAACCTTCGGACGGGTAACCGTACCGCGGGGGTCGGTAATTTCCGTAGCCCGGAACGCCGCAATGTCGAAAGCAGTTAGTGTCGTATTCGGAGCAATAAAAGCGTCAACGTCAACTTTCGGTACCGGGCCACAGAAGTAATCAGCCAAAGTATCGGCGGCCGATGTGATACCTTGTGACCGACAGTTTGTGCCCGCATTTGCCGAGCCACTTCCACGATCCGACAGAGCCGAACCAAGCAATAGGCCAGCAGCTGGGCCATCGTTATCGCGCGAATAGAGAACACGCAATTTCGTGGAGAAGTTTTCAGACGGCTGAGCAAACAAGACAGCTTGCAGCGTTTCCGTCCGCTCACGGCCTAGCTCACCGCCATCGGCGTTGGAACGGTACTGACCGTCAGTGCCATAGCCACGGGCAGAAATACGATAGGACAGCTTGTCATCAACCAGCGGGCCTTCGTGAGACACGGAGATATCATAGCTGCCATCTTCGCCCCACTCAGCCGCGGCGCGACCGGCGTACTCAAAACCAGGGGTCTTGGTGACGTAGTTCACAGCACCAGCGAAAGTTGAACGACCGAAGGTCGCAGATTGCGGTCCTTTAATGATTTCAACACGCTCAAGGTTTGAGAAGTCCAAGCTGGCAACACCTTGAGAGACGTAGACGCCGTCAAGGAACACCGTACCGAGCTGCTGAGATGCAGCGGATTGGTTGGAGTCCATGCCGCGGAAGCGGACCGCCGTATTAAAACGACCAGGAATCTGACCACCTTGCTTATTAAAGTGCATGCCAGCCGTGACAAACGAGAGGTCTTCAAGGTTAGTGAAACCGCTGCGATCTAGCTCATCGAATGAAAAAGCAGAAATAGCGACCGGAATTTCGAGTAAAGATTCTTCACGTTTACGCGCCGTAACGACGATTTCTTCGAGTGCCAAGCTTTGTGCAACGGCAGTGTTATCAACCACCCCGGTAGTCGCTATGGCAATGCCTGCAACGCCAGCACTTAAGCGAGTTAAAAAGGTCATAGTCTTATGATCCCCCAATTATGATTTAGCGGGACGCTTCCGCCCCTCACATTTTCTTCTGACACTACGAGCATCAAAAGGGAATTCTTAAAAGGTTCCGTGGTTATGATTGCCTCGTATCCATAGCTGTAGCAACCAGGAAACAGTGTTCTGGACAAATTAAGTTAACCCTATGACCTCTTTGCAACATGTCGCCCGAATAGGGAAAGATGGTCTGCTTTGTCTGTATATTGGCTAGATTTTAGCAAAATATCCTATATTTTTCATATAATATGTTGCAAATATAATACACAACACACCTCGTGATGGTGAAAAGGGTTGTTTGGTCTTTTTCTTGAAGGCAATTTAGTTAAGATTTACTGTTTTTCGACAGCGCATGAGGATGCAGGCTAGCGCCAACTCGTTGCAATGCCCGCCTTGCTTGTTCCGAAAGTCGTACGACTAAAATTGATACACCCTTGGAAGGGGACATTGCATGAAATTTAGGAGATTTGGCCTTCATGGCCTCGCTCTTGCAACAGCGGTGGTGATGGCTTTTCCATTAGCCGCTGAAGCACAGAGTATTGCCCTTGAAGAAATCGTGGTGACGGCGCGTAAGCGTTCTGAAAGCCTGCAAGAGATTCCGGTCGCGATCACGGCCTTCTCATCGCAACAAATGGAAGCCATCGGTGCGCCGAACCTGGTCGATCTGGCCAAGTTCACACCAGGTCTTCAATTCAACGAACAAGGCGTGCAGGAGCCAGGCCGTGTTTACACCGCCATTCGCTTCCGCGGCCTTGGTTCTGAATTGAAAGAGCCTTTTGCGCAAACAGGGTCCGCCTTCTTGGACGGCATCTACATGCCTGGCGGTGTGTCCAGTATGGGTAACGAAAACTTTGAGCGCATCGAAGTTGTGAAAGGCCCATCATCTGCATGGTTGGGTCGCTCGACCTTTGCTGGTGCGGTGAACTTCATCACCAAGACTCCGAGCACGACCGAATACTCCGGACGCGCCTCAACCCGTTTTGCGGAAGACGGCACGTATGACGTGACCTTCTCTCATGAAGGCCCCCTTGTCGAAGACAAGCTAGCCTATCGAGCCTTTGTCCGCGGCTATGGCACCGACGGCCAATACTCCGCCTCAGATGGCGGTGACTTGGGTGCAGAACGCACAGACACGATGATGGGCACGCTGTTCGCGACACCCACCGAAGACTTAACTATCAAGCTGCATGCCATTTATTCTAGGGATAAGGATAGCTCTCCGGCTCAAGCGTTCATCAGTGGCCCTCTTGGTCTGCGTGGTAATAACACGACCAACCTGACCAACTGTCTCGCAAACCGCACGGGCGGCTTGACCAAGGCTGACGGTGTGACACCTCTGACAGACTGGGTCTGTGGAAAGATTCCTGAAGTTTCAAGCATCATTGATTCATCAACGGCGTTGTCAGCGGATTTAATCAACTTCTGGAACAACGTTGTGCCTGAATTCCCTGGTGCTCCGTACATCGATCAAGTGGGCTTGCGGCGTAAAAACCTTCGTTTTTCTTTGAATGTTGACTACGACATCAACGCTACAGGTTTTTTTGAAGGCTCAACACTGTCGTTCCTCGGTGGTTACGGTAAAGAAAACTCTGTGTTCATTCGTGACTTCGACTTAACTCCGGTTGCCAACTGGCTGTCACGGGATCCTTCACAGAACAAGATCAAGCAGTTCGAAGCACGCATCACCTCCAGTGAAGACAATGATCTGACCTGGATGCTCGGTGTCAGCTACTTTGACGGTGGCTTCCAAGCCACGTTCCAAGGCGGTGAAGTAGCCGTCGGTACGGACGGCGGTCTGACGGGTCCAGGAGCCTTTGATCTGGATACGGCTCTTGGCCGTGTTGCAGACGGAGTCTGCCCTTGCTTCTTCCCACCTCTGACCATTGGCCCTGAGAACGGTGGGGAAACCAAAGGCGTGTTCGGCACCATCGGGTACCAGTTCACCGATGAGTTTTCGTTCGACTTTGAATGGCGCTATCAGAAGGATAGCATCACCGTCATTCTTCCTGGTGTAACAGATGTCTCTGGGTTTGCTCCGCAAATTCAAGCACTTGGTACCGGCAACGGCGGCGAGCTAGGTCAGTCCTTTAACAAGTTCTTGCCTCGCGTCACGTTACAGTACCAACCGAGCGATGAAACCAATGTGTGGGCCACGTTCTCTCGCGGCAACACGCCTGGTTACTTCAACGCTGACGTTGTTAACCGTCCGGCAGCTGACATCGATTTGATCTTTGCTCAGATCGACACAGATGTCTTCCTCGGTGAGGAAACGCTCGACAACTACGAGCTGGGTTGGAAACAACAGTTCCTGGACAACCGGGTCAACTTCTCCTTGGTCGCGTATTACATGGAGTGGAAGAACCAGAAGACCAGAACTGGCGCGACGATTAATCGGAACGATGCTGCAGGGTCCCAAATCGCTTTGAACGCCACCATCGGTGGATTCAATACCGAGTTTAAGGGCATTGAGTTCGAAGGATCTGCCGCAGTCACGGACAACCTCATCTTTGATTGGGGTGTGAACTACGCCGATGCTGAGTTCAAAAACTTCGAATGTGGGTTCACAGATGACTTCTTCCCGCCCGCTGCCGATGGTCGCTTAGTTTGTGATGGCAACCGACCTGTTCAGTTCCCGAAATGGAGTGGGTCACTTGCAGGAACATGGACAGATAGCCTGACCGACGATTGGGACTACTTCATTCGGTGGGATGCCTCCTACACCGGCAAGCGCTTCGCTGACGAAGCCAACTTCGCCTATGTGGGTTCACAAATCCTATCTAACCTACGCATCGGCTTCACGAACGATACCGTGCGCTTGGAAGGGTTCGTCACCAACCTGTTCAACGACAAGACCTGGCTGGCAGGACAACGCTGGACCGACTTCTCAGCTGACCAGGGTGGCCTGTTCCCGTTCGAGTTTACGGTACAACAAGGTATTGCTCTGAGCGCACCAAAACTGCGTCAGTTCGGTGTCCGTGCGTCGTATAACTTCTAGAACGAGACGACATAAACTGTTTTGGGAACGCCTCGGCTTCGGCCGGGGCGTTTTCTTTTGCTCTGACGGGATGCGCCCACTACCCTCAGGATATGGTTTGGCGTGTCTTTTATACCTTCCTGTTAAGTCTGTGCTTTTCCGTTCAATCGAATGCCCAGGAAATCTTGCGCATTGGTACGACGGCGTTACCACCAACACTGGGCAACCCCTATCGCAACACAGGCACACCGCACATTTATACCTGGTCAGCAACTTTTGATGGGCTGACGCGCATCGATATTAACGGCAACCTTCAACCTTGGTTGGCCACTGATTGGAACGCCATCGACGACCTTACGTGGCACATTACGCTTCGCGATGACGTGACTTTCTCTAACGGGGTCCCGTTTACAGCAGACGCGGTTGTTGGGGTGTTGAATTACTTAACCAGCAACGACGCAGTTCGGGAAGCAGTAGCACGCGAGTTTTCATTTGTTCGCACATCATACGCCATTGACCCCTATACAGTTGAAATCATCACCCACCTGCCGACACCGCATTTGCCTCGCACACTGCCGCTGTTACACATGGTCGAACCAGGCCAATGGAAACGCTTGGGTCCTGAAGGGTTCGCAAGAGAGCCAGTCGGTACCGGGCCGTACCACCCAACTAAATTTAGCGCGACCAAGATTGAGTACGATGCTGTGCCGACGTCCTGGCGCACACCGACCATCCCTCGCATGGAAAAAATCGCAGCACCGGAGGCTTATGCCCGCACTCAAGCTGTTCTGGCCGGTCAAATGGATATTGCGATGGGACTTGGCCCCGAAGAAGCTGATCTGATTGCGGCCGCGGGTGGCCAGGGGTTGAGTTGGCCCACGGCGGCCATGTGGGCGATCAACTTTCATCACGGGCGCGGCAATCCGTTAGACGACGTTCGAGTTCGTGAGGCTCTAAATATAGCTATCGATCGTCGCGCCCTCGTCGACGGATTGCTCGCCGGTATTCCAGAGTTACCCACACAGCCTGCCACTTCAGTGGTCTATGGTTTTGACCCTGACTTGCCTCCCATTCCATTTGATGTGGATCGAGCCCGCGCTTTGTTAGCGGAAGCCGGGTACCCCGGCGGCTTTACTTTTATTGTTCAAGGCGTCATCGGGTCCGGCGCCAACGATGCGGCCATGTATCAAAAAGTCGCCCAGGATTTGTTGGCGATTGGCGTGACCATGGAGATCAGAACGTTTCCCGTCAGCCAACTCATTCGTAGTGTGATGGAAGGCGGATGGGATGGCGACGCCTTTGGCGTAACCTTTGCCGCTGAACCCACGGTCGACGTGTTACGCCCTCTCCGCAATCACTCGTGCCTTTGGGTTCACCCCTGGTATTGCGACGAACGCATTATGCCAGCCATTGAGGAGGCGTTGGTTACATTTGATATCGAGCGCGGTCTGAAATTACGTCACGACGTCATGAGGTTTTATAGAGAAGAGTGGGTTGCTCTCTTTTTGTATCAGATCGTGCGGTTTGCTGGCACACGCGGAAATGTTCGTGGCTTCTCCGAAGTTCATGGGTACGTCAGTTACGAAGACATCCGTTTGATCGATCCATGATACGCACACTCGCTTGCATTGCGGTCCTCCTGTGCTGCGGAATTTCAACGGGCGAGGCACGCACCCTGCGGCTCGCGGTTCATGAGTTGCCCCCTGGTCGTGGCTACCCCTACCGCGTCATGACCATGCCGAGTTTGTACTCCCTGTCGGCGATCTTCGACGGTCTCACACGCATTGATAAAGACGGTATTGTGCGGCCCTGGTTGGCCAAAACTTGGACTCTGAAGGATCCTCTAACCTGGGTCCTCAGTCTACGCGACGACGTTGTTTTTCATAATGGTCGCCCCTTTACGGCGGACGCCGTTGTCCATGCCGTCACCTATTTAACCGGCCAAGGCGGGACCGGAGAAGCTGTAGCTACGGAAATGTCCTTTCTAAAGGGTGCGACCGCCCTTGACGATTTCACGGTTAAAATCAAAACCTATATTCCAGTGCCCATACTGCCGCGCTTCTTGCCAGTGCTGCATATAGTTGAACCGGAGAGTTGGACTGCGCTAGGCCGCGATGAATTTTCTTTAAGACCGGTTGGAACAGGACCCTTCAAAGTCGATGCTTTTGAAGCCACCCGGATCTTGTTGAGGGCTAACCCAGAGTCCTGGCGCCCGCCAAAACTCGACCATTTGGAGATTCTGGCAGTGCCTGATGCCACAGCCCGTGTGCAAGGCCTCACATCCGGCTCCTTGGACGTTGCATTGGCGTTGGGCCCCGATGATCAAGACGCTATCGAACGAGTTGGCGGAACACTTCTCGGCTGGCGTAGCGAGATGGTGCGCACAATTTCATTTGTTCTAACCGAAGGACCAAGCCCGCTTGATGACATCCGTGTCCGCCGAGCTTTAAACCTGGCCATAGACAGAGAAACCATTATCGAGGGTTTACTCGGTGGCTTAACCGTCCCAGCCAGCCAGGGGGCCACACCGGCGGCAGAGGGATACAATCCAACACTCGAGCCCATTCCCTACGACCCGGACCGCGCGCGCACCCTCCTTGAAGACGCCGGATACGAAAACGGGTTCGCCTTGACAGCTGAAGCGGTTATTGGTGCCAACGGATCTGACAGCGCCATGTATCAGTTGGTCGCGCGCTCCCTTCGCGAGGTCGGCGTCGAGCTCATCATTGCACCTGTCACTATTGCTCATTTATTTGATCACTTCGAACGGGGTAAGTGGCACGGCAAAGCATTCGGCATGGTCTACACAATGGAACCGATCATCGATGTAATTCGTACGCTACGGAACAACTCCTGCGACCGCCCCGCACCTTGGTATTGCGATACCGGCGCCACGGCGATGATTGAAAATGCATTGACTGAGCAAAATCCTGAAAAACGCATCGCACTGAAACAACATCTCATGGCGCGATACCGAGACAATGCGGCAGCAATATTTCTATGGCCCGAGTTGCGATTTACCGGGCTCGCCGCCGGCGTGACCGGCTATAGAGACGCGCACGGATTCGTCAGTTACGATACTCTTGATATTCAACGTTAGAGTGACACTCAACGACATCTGAGTAGAGGGATATCGCTTTGCGCCATCATTTGACACGAATTCTGTCGAGCGCTGTGATCGCTGTTATCACTCATACCGCCTCTTTCTCTACAGCATCGGACTTGGTCATGCGGCTTGGCATTTCCAGTCTTCCTCTGTCGCTGGGTAATCCGTTTCGGTCTGGCGCCACACCTACGATTTATTTCACGCCCGCGCTTTTCGATGGTCTGACTCGCATAGATAAGAATGGTGCATTGCAGCCATGGCTGGCTGTATCTTGGGAAGCTAGAGATCAAAACACCTGGCGTGTGACCCTTCGCGATAGCGTGACGTTTTCCAACGGCGTGCCGCTCACATCTGAAGCGGCTGTATTTGCGTTCAATTATTTGGCCAGTGAAGACTCTTTGCCTGAAAGTTTGCGGCGTGAACTTCCTGGATTTGTGGGCGCTGAGGCTATAGATGACCTGACCTTCGACGTTACGACAATAGATTCAGATCCGCTGCTTATGCAGTCTCTCACCATTCTCCCGATGGTCGAACCAGATCAATGGAACAAGCTGGGACGGGAAGGCTTCGCTCGCGAGCCTGTGGGGACAGGACCTTTCCACATTGAGAATTGGGGACCAGCAGAAGCAAAAATGGTTGCCGTGCCCACCTCTTGGCGTCGACCCAAAGTCGGCAGACTTGAAGTCCTGGCCATTCCCGATAAATCTGCGCGCATCCAAGCGCTACAATCAAATCGCATCGATGTCGCCATTGAATTCGGCCCAGAAGATGGCGCAACGTTGGAAGCCGCCGGTCTGAACATCGAAAGTTGGATTGCGTCGGAAACATCTGGCCTATCGTTCATCTTGCATGAGCGGCCAGACTCGCCGCTGCAAGATGTGCGGGTGCGGGAAGCGCTCAATTTGACAATCAACCGCGATGCGTTGGGCGCAATACTGCTGGAAAGCTCAACGGTACCCGCCAATCAACCGGTGCCGCGCGTGGCTTTTGGGTATAATCCTGACTTACCACCCATCAACCATGATCTTGATCGCGCCCGGGCGCTTCTAAAAGAAGCAGGATACGAAAACGGTTTTTCCTTTGCGGCTTATACAGTCAGCGGCATTGGTGTTGGTGCGTCCGTGCTGCAGGTCGTGGCAAACGAATTTGCCAGCATCGGCGTGAACATGGAGTTGCGCTCCCTCCCTATTCAGCAGTTTCTAAGGTATCTGGGCCAGGGCACCTGGCCGGAGGACGTCGATGCCTTTTCTATGAATTGGCCCGTTTGGCCCTCGTTAGATAGTCTCCGTGCACTTCGCTTGCACTCTTGTTTGCGACGGGAACCTTGGTATTGCGATGAAGCTATCATGCCGATGATTCGATCTGCCATTTCAGAATGGGACAGCGACAAGGCCCTCAACATGCGACGTGAGATCATGTCTTGGTATCGGGATCAATATCCAGCCGTCTATATGTTTGAGACATCGCAATTTGCGGGCACACGCCCAAATGTTGCTGGCTTTACCATGGTCAACAACATCATATCCTTCGAGACCCTAGGTTTTGCTGAGTAACCCCTAATATTTATTCAATAACTTATTCCCAAACAGGGACATAATTGCCGAGCTAGCTAATGAAAAGTGCCCGGTGGTCTTCGATATCTAGCGCGCTCGCTTTGTCCCCTCAGGATACAAACAAGGCCTGCCCAGTTCGTCGACCAACCTTCGTTCTGCGAGCTCTTTCAGAACCGAAATAAAATGTTCCGCCGTGCCGGGACGATCATAGAGTTCAAGCCAGTTTTGCTCACAGAACGCAATAATGGCCGGACCTCCCAGCTCAACCTCCCAAAGGATGCCGAGCAACGACGCAAGATTTTCTTCACGTTCTTTAGTCTCCGCATCAACACAGCAAGCAGAATTTGCCTCTTCTTTCTTCCCCGTCTCGGGTCCGGCGCCCAAGCCAAAATCAACCAGCTCACGCCGCTCCGGTGGCGCAATTTGCCAGTGCGCAAACTCATGAAGCAACACAGCTGTCTCCGTCTGGCTGGCTACGCCAGCACCGTCCCAGCTAAAACTCTTTGAAGGACTGGAATCGTAAATGGGAACGCCCAGTCTTTCGCTCAGCTGAATAGCGTCATCATGCCCAGCGTAAAGATCAACCTGAAAGCCTGGTGCCTTATTCTTGGTAGCGGCGATGCGGCGAAAGACGGAGTAGGCAAAAAAATGCACCGTCAAAGCTTTATCTAAAGTGCCGAGCGCAGACTCGAGGTCGGCTGTATATAATGAAGACAACATCATAAGACCAAATTCTTACAGTGAGCTGTTTGAACGGTCTAGGATGCGGGCACACTATTTTGAGAGTCGCATACTATGACACGTTGCGCCAAGGCTTACCTCTTGTTGCATCGAAAGAGGGCGGGTGGCTAGGCACGTACTCTTTCATTTCATGGGTTGGGTGGATTAACAACCGTTACGACTTTCGAGACGTTCTCAATATTTTCGACGACGCGGAATCGTCCTAAAGCACTCTCAAAAAAGCAAACGCCCCGGACTTACGTCCAGGGCGCTCTGATCTTGTAAAGATTGCGGGTGTTAGGCCGCGCTCAAGAGCTTCTCTAATTTTGCAGTCGCCGCCTCTGGCTTAATTTTCTCGACCGCTGCCATTTCATGGGCGAGGCGTTCTAACGCTTGCTCATAAATTTGGCGTTCAGAGTAAGATTGCTCTGGTTGGCTGTCGCCGCGATGCAAATCACGCACAACTTCGGCAATGGAGACGGGATCACCAGAATTGATCTTGGCTTCGTACTCCTGCGCGCGTCGGCTCCACATCGCTCGCTTGACCCGCGCACGTCCCTTAAGGGTCGTTAGCGCTTGATCCATAACTTTACGGGTGGACAGCTTACGCAGGCCGGAATTGTCGACCTTGTCCACAGGTACACTCAGGGTCATGCGGTCCCGTTCAAAACTCACGACAAATAATTCAATCTCTTGGCCGCCGATCACCTGCTTCTCAATATCAGTTACTTGTCCGACACCATGAGCGGGGTAAACGACAAAATCTCCAGTTGAGAACACCATTCCTTTGCGTGTGTCCTTTTCGCGGGGTTTCTTTGCTTTTGTTTCTGCACTGGTCTTTTTCGGCATTATTTGGCTCTCTTATTCCAGTTAGCGCCCATATCCTATGAAACCTCGGCAACCCCCAGTTGCCCTCACGAATAAAGGGCCAGACGGCCCTTGAGGTTCCATTTACTTCTTCGCCAGCCCCTGATCCGCGCACCTGGCCCCCTAATTGGTCGGGGACTTGTCTTGCGCGCCTTAAGATTCTGTGATTTGTTGCAGCGCACAAAAGATCGGGTATACCGAAAAAATAATCCGCCAGTTCTTTCGGCGGATTAAGTACTTATACCAAATTTGCGGTGCAAAAGACAGCCTAAAGTAGGCGCCATTTTGGCGCCTACACCCCCCTCAAGCTGGTCTCAAATCAGCCGGAGTTGCCAGGGTTTGTGCTGAATTGTTCTTTCTTGCCGGGTTTACCATTCCACTCTTCGCCATCAGCCGGGGCCTCGCCCTTGGCAGTGATATTCGGCCATTTATCCGCGTATTCCGCGTTTAACTCTATCCAATCTTGTGTGGAGTCCTCCGAGTCGGGAAGAATAGCCTCCGCCGGGCATTCTGGCTCACAGACACCACAATCGATGCATTCATCCGGGTGGATAACGAGCATGTTTTCACCTTCGTAGAAGCAGTCCACGGGACAGACTTCGACGCAATCCATAAATTTGCACTTAATACAGTTTTCGGTGACGACGTAGGTCATTACGTATCTTTCTCCACATAACCCATTTGGATTTCATCCTTGAGTTTGGTTATCTAAGTTAGAGCCCCAGTTGCTCTAACGCCGCTTTCCGGGCTCGACCGCTATCTTGATCAGTAACATACAATAAGCCACTGACTCGACGTACTAGATTTGCCTCAAAGTCGTCAAGCTGACCGTCAGAATAAACAACTTCCCACAGCATTTGCATTAACTCAACGCGGCCGTCGTAATCCAAATTATCCCTGACCGTTCTAGCAAAACCGTACAGCTGATTGGACTTCGCGACCGCCTCTTCCGCATCCGTAATGATACCATCAAGGTTATCCTCGGGAAGAGAGAACAGATGCACCAAAACATCTTTGACCTGGGCACGCTCCTGCTCATCAAACGTGCCGTCTGCCATCGCCGCCTCCACAAGGAGGGCGGCAGCCGCTGATTGGACCGTTGGTTCCTGGGGCGATGCCTCACTGATCTTGCGAGGTTCACTGATAAATGATTTTAAAGCATCAAGCATAGGTTCAGGTACCGGTTAGTTGCCGCAGGATCAAGGACCTTAAAGCCGACACAAGCTACTCATCCATACTCATTACGGAGAAAAAACTTCTCCAAAGCCCGGCGCTCACGTTTTGTCGGACGACCACTTCCGGGAGGTCGGTAAAGAGGTGCTTTCTTTTTCGCCCCATCCAAACGCTCTGGCGGACCAAGTTCTTCATACAGGAGCGCAGCTTCCGGCGCCGGACCGCGACGAACACCTAAAGCGTTGACAGATACGGTACGACGGACTGGACCGATGGTTACGACGATTTGATCTCCAACGCGGACCAGCCGGTTGGGTTTCTCTACTTTTTCACCATTGATCATTATCCGACCATCGATACACAAATTTTGTGCGAGTGATCTGGTCTTGCAGAAACGGGCAAACCAAAGCCACTTGTCGACCCTCAGCCCGTCACTCAACTTTTTACCAAGTCCTTCAGCACGGCAAACGGTGAGTCTGGGTCGATCGGCTTCTCAGCCGGCTTGCTTCTCTTGGGTTTTCTTTTTTGCACGTCACCGGTCTTGGGTGATGTTTTAGAATTCGTTTTTGGCGCGGTTCGCCGTTTGGGTTTGCGTTTAACGGCAATAGAGATCCCTTCCTGCCCAAGGCTCGACACGTAGCTAAGCGCGACCAGAAGCTCCACGGCATTTTCTGCGCCAATACCCAAAGGCGACAAACTTGCCGGCGGAAGTATTTTAACACCCTCACGCAACAAGCGTCTGACCTCAGCGGAGAACCGTTCGATCATATCTACCCGATATGCGGTGCCTTTAACGGGGTGAAACCCTGACGCGCGGTAAAAATCAGCCGGAACATTTTTCTCAGTGGGAAAAGAAACGCGACCTGCGGGAGGCAAGGCCGGTGGCACCTCTGAATCGTTATCGACCGTCCAAAGAAGGGCGCGGAGCCGGACTGGTTCGGCCTTAAGTACATCTGGCACGTATACAAAATTGAGGCCGAATCTAATGCGGTGACCAGCAAGCGCTTTGCGGTCCTCGTCGGTGAGCACGCGTATCTGCGCCTCAGCCTCTTTGCGATCCACCGTCCCCAACGCTTCAGCGACCTGAAACGCTAGACCGCGAGCCGCTCCTTTAAGTGGAGACGCTTCTGCCTGGATGAGAGGTCCCAGCAATTTGTCAATATGGGCATCAATCCATTTCTGGTGACGCATAGCCACTTGATCACACAGCGCTCGATCCAACCGATCATCGGCTGTGACACTGACTTTTGGCGACAATGGTCTTGCACCTTTTGTCAGCGTAGCGACTACAGCGCCTTGCCAAAGGACTCGAGCACGATCGTCCAATGAAAAAGCCTCGTCGTTTGCGTCAATCTGCGCTAGCGCGCGGCGCTCGAGTTCCGGCACCACCGCAGAATCAGCCGCGTTCTCGATGGCGCGATCTGCAGTTTTTAAACCTGTCTTGTCGGGCTCAAACACAAGGCCGTTGAGCGTGCCGATGAAATGACCATCGACTTCTACACGACCTGCCTCATCAACGGCGGCAACCATGCGGTCTGTTCCCTTAAGTTTCTTCACCAAGTGCGCAATGCGCCGATCAATAAACTGTTCTGTTAGTTTGTCATGCAATGAATCGGACAAGCGATCTTCTACAACGCGAGTCTGATCCTGCCAATAACCGGCATTCTCTACCCATCTCGGCCGATTGGCGAGATAGGTCCATGTTCGAATAGCGGCAATGCGATCCATCAAAGCATGAATGTCGCCATCCGTTCGATCTATGCGGCCGACCTGGTCAGCCACCCAATCCTCTGGGATGTTTTCGTTGGTATCACTTAGGTGTAAATAGATTTGGCTGAGTAGACGCGCATGGGTTTCAGGTCTCAGTTTGCGGAAGTCGGGAACTTGCGTCACATCCCACAACAGCCTGACGCGCGAAGATCCTTTAGCGCGATTCTGCACATCTGGTTCGTTAGCGAGAATATCTAAGACCAATTGATCTTCGGGCGTTGGTGGTCGCATCAAGCCGGGTCCTGGCGGCGGCTTTTGTAGGCCCTTAAGCAAGGATTGAACGGTCGCGTATTGAAGATCTGAATTTCGCCAATACAACATTTTGACCGATTGAAATTCGTGGGTCTCAATACGTGCAACAACATCTGGATCAAAAGCCGATACCTCTGCCGTTACACCAAATGTTCCGTCATTCATATGACGACCAGCCCGCCCTGCGATTTGAGACAGTTCCGGTGCGGTCAGCGCTCGGGGTGCCCGCCCGTCGAACTTTGATAAAGACGCAAAGGCAACATGATCCACATCCATATTCAGACCCATGCCAATAGCATCGGTCGCCACCAAATAATCGACTTCTCCGGATTGATAGAGCGCTACCTGCGCATTTCTCGCGCGCGGACTGAGCGCCCCCATAACCACAGCCGCGCCCCCACGTTGCCTCCGCAGTAGGTCTGCAATGCCATAAACTTCGGAGGCTGAAAAA
>Ga0222718_10002224_pt1 | contig 17640 bp, 11 predicted proteins | sample C33_27DmetaG_FD_165045 | JGI IMG/M metagenome (GOLD analysis project Ga0222718, IMG submission 165045) | Estuarine water microbial communities from San Francisco Bay, California, United States - C33_27D | ecosystem: Environmental > Aquatic > Marine > Unclassified | place: USA: California... | reverse complement strand
CAATAGTGTCCTGTCATAATAATCTCCTTTCTTTAAGACAAGGTAAAAGAAGCCCCGAAATGGCAGCTTCTATTATATTATAGACACGAACCTCTTAAATACGATATTTAATCTTTAGGAGTCCCGTTGCGTCTTCTTAGCCTTTTCAGCGGCTTGTAAGACCTCTTCAAAGCTTAGAGGTATAGAATGGCCTGTAGTCAATTCCCATTGCTTAGAGATCTCCTGATGCACTCTAGGGAGCAACATACTCCACATATGCAAGACGCTGATGTCCTCTATTTCCTTGTTAGGATTTTCAGGAGACCTAGATAATACTTTTGCAGTTTCCCACTTAGACTTTTTAAAAATCGTTTTAAGGAGGAGTTCTTTAATTTTTTTTGAGGTGGGCATGAGCTTCGTTCGTATAGAACATCAAATTTCTTACCATTTGTTCGTATGTGACTCGCAATCTCGTGAAGCAATACGAAACAATACGTCACAAAACACATTGTGACGATATCTACGATTAATTGAAAGACTTCCATGAATATATTATATCTACGACAGTTCGTATTTATTTAAACGATTGTAGATATCATCCAGCGCCTTATCAAGGTCTCTTACTCTTTCTCCCAAAATTTTGACCTCATGCTTGGGGAGTTGAGAATATTTCATGTCTGAATCAGTAATCGTCATCAGCCACGAGATCGAAGACTCAAGGGAAAGTAACTTTTCTCTGAGTACCTTTGGGAATGCTCGCATAGGATATCTCCTATATTATTTACACCTGTTCTAAGAAAATCTACTCTATATAAGGTAGAAGGAATTAAAGTTATGAGCCAAATATTTTTCGACAAGAATAGAGGTGATATTGTTGAGACTCTTGAGAACGGTCGCTACGCCGGTACGAAGGTTGTAAGTGGATCTCAATGGGACGGACCAATCATTGCAAAAAATTTAAACTGCTTATGTACAGGTAATACAGTTGCTGATGATGTGCTTGCAGTTGATAACCAGATGACAACGTCTGCCTTAGACTTAGACTCGATTAGAGGCTACTTTTCTCTAGTGGTGTCTGCACTCCCATCTTCTGTTCAAGACGAACTGACGGCCAATGGGAGGGCTCACGCGGAAGAATCTGAGTTCCTTGCTGCTGTTGTTTGGACAGATGGTTGGGATGAAGATGTAGTGCTGAATCAATTTGCTGATCCTGATCCTGATCCTGAACCCTAATAATGGAGACATCCTCTACAATTGGAGCTAATGGGGCGCATTATGCTACGCTGGGTTTATGGTATTCTGATCACCATAGTATTTTAGCAGGTACCGGAGATACTGAGCTAAATGCTGAAGTCATCTTCATAGATCCTGGTGTGATAAATGTTAGCTCGACCCTTTGGATGACGACTTGGAATAGCAACCTGGAGGGTTTCAGCTATAACTTTAATTTTAAAGCTGGGCCTTCGGCTCTCCATAATGGTAATTGGGATGAAGGGGTTATATTTAGTAGTACTAATGCTGCTTACCATCGTATTTTCTTTGCTAAAAATGACTTCTCTTTAACTTTTGAAGATCTTACTTTTATTGATAGTTATTTTTTGATTCACATGAATGCTGCTGACGCATCAGCAACTCACCACGGGCAAACTACATACAATCGGTGCTTATTTAAAGATAAAAGAGATACATTAACGAGTCCAATACTCCTAGAGTGGGGGGTAAATTCTTACGTTTTAGATCCTAGTAGTAACGTGTCGGCGACGGGAAGTTCAACTCTTTCTTTTAACAACTGTGTAATAGATGACCTTTCGGGTGCTAAGTATTCAGGGGGTGTAGGAACTCCTCTCCAGATTTATAACTACACTTATTACGGTGACCATACAATTAACTTTAACGGATGTACACTTAGAAATGCACAGTTTAGAAGTTTTAACCGCTTAACTGACTTATCTTCTAATAATGTATATCTGAACCTTAGCGGTTGTATTGAAGACACTTCAGGGGCCATAGAGGGACGAGGTATTTTACCGCAGCATCCTACCAATTTTTATACCACATATCCCTCTAATCTGAATGGAACTCTAATTGATCACATTACAACTGAACCTTCAAGCACAGCTTACGATTGGGCTCAAACTAAAACAAATGTATCGTATCAAGTACCATTCAACTTTGATGGAACAGTAACAAGTGGTCAAGTAAACTTCGTAGACAATGGTACTCTGGATCTAAGTTCCTTTAGGGATTATAGACTCGTAGCAGACGTGGATAATCTTCCTATAAAATATGCTACTAACTCTACAATACCCACGTTAGACGCAGCTAACAAGGCTAGGTGTGAGTTGACAGATGCGGGAGCATTCCAGAGTATTAGTAATAGAGTTATTAGTAGTGAGGTTGGAGCAAGCTCTTTAGGACATGCTAGGGACGGGGAATATGCTACTGTGACTCTTTGGAATACTAGTATACCTACAAGAAACTCAGCAGGTGAAGCGTCTGCCCTTAATGGAGATATTTATGAGGCAGTGTTGTTGGAAGGAGACCACGCTATGTGGACAAATGTCAACTTTGACAACCGATTAGACTTTACAAAAAGATTTAAAGGAGAGGTAAGCCATAAAGGTGTCAGAGGGGCAGGTGCTCAACTTATTCAACCTAGTAGAGGACAATTGTTCCACTGGGGTAAGCATGATATCTCTTACGAATTTGATGATATATCAATTCTATGGGGTGGTACCTGGATGTGGACTAGAGCAGATGACACTACCCTAGATCATACTTTTAATGTTTTATGTAATAACTGCATGTTACTTGCGGACGTTACAGTAGACTCGACTACGCTTGAGCTAACTTCAAATGCTTCAGCAGACTGGTATGGGAACTGGATGGGTGCGGGTTTGGGTTTATATTGTGGAACTCTTAACCATACCTTTAGAAAATGTTTATTAAAGGCCGAAGGTATCGCGGCTTGGACTGATATTACTAATAAAGGTCACTTAGAATTAGAAGGCTGCACTCTTTATGCACACTCGAAATATGGTGTTATGTTTTATGGTAGAAGCGATGTCACCGCTTCTATTAAAGGTAGTTTAGCTCATTTAGGATCAACAAAAGATGTTCCACAGCGTAATATCCCAACATTATGGGCCTTTAGTCCATCTAATGTTATTTGCACAGATTTCCTATCTGATGAGTTTAACTTGAGTTGGGCTGATGCCTCAAATACAACAAATTCATCTGCAAATATTGTATTCAATTATGACGGTACGGTTACAAACGGTCAAGTAAATTATGTGGCTTCCGGCGGTAGTGGTGATCTTTCTTCCCTAGATTTCAGACTTGTAGCAGATCCTGATAATCTTCCTGTCCGATACATGGACCTCTCATCCATGTATGTAACTTGCAGCAAAGATATAACTGGATTTAGAAGACCTGGATCTACTGATCCAGGTGCGTATCAAAGTATAAGTGATAGAGTTATAAGTGGCACTATCGGTACAGGTGGCACTCATGCTAGTTTTAGTATTTTTTGGAATTCTCAGTCATCCGATCAGTTTTTAAATGGAGATACTTATCGAGCGATATTTAAAGAGGATGAATATGTAAGACATGCCCTTGAGCCTACTTACAACTTTCCTACTAAAGAAGTTAATCTAAACATAGAAATTGTTGGAGAAACTCCACACAACGGTAATTGGGGTGTCGGCGCTCAATTCCTAGAGGGTATTGTCTCTATAATCGGTGGCGAAGCTTGTAGACAGGACGTTAATTTTCTTTTAAAGGATGTCATATGTCGTCAAACTGAAGGTATAGATTTCCATAATAATCATTTTCATCAATTCAACCAAAGATGTGGTGATTATACAGGTTTGTTTAGTAGAAACCCTCTGATTGATCAATTTACTGAAAATGTTTATCATTCAAAGATAATGCATGAAAATTGTCTTATCAGTTTAGGCTCCTCCGCTAGTCCGATACTTGGTAACTCTGGGAGGAATTTCGCTACTCTTGGGCATGATTGCGTTATAGATGATAGACCAGGAGAACACCCAAGGCCATATAATGATGTTAATACATACACACTTAACTACACTCCAAATATAATTGAAAGAGGTAGTCTAACTTTAGGATTCAATAACTGTTTAATACTAGGTGATAAATTTGGTCAGGGAATTTCCCGTATTGATAACTTTAGTAGGCATGGTAAATCTAATTATTATTTAGAGATGATTGGTTGTACTGTTAGAGACGTACAGTCAGTTGGAACTGATGTAGGACTTAATAAAATTCACTATGATTTAAATGGATGCCTAATAGAGACCTCTGGAGTTGGAGGTCAAACAGATTCTTTTATTTATTATGGCTGGCAGGGCACGGAAAGTATAGACCAATCGACGTTTAGAGCTAAGGATTGTATATTCTCTCAATCGTCTAGCACTCTTGTTAACCTCGGAGGTTTCCAAATCCCCGCTGGGTCGGGTATCCTAGAAAACTCTATTGCAAGTGGGTTTGTTGTTAATACTCAATTTGGAGTTCCTTTCACTTATGATGGGACAGTCTCAAGTAATCAAGTAGGGTTTCAAGCAGGGGGTGGAGATTTAAGCACTCTTAGAACTTATAATCTCGTAGCAGACCGCGATAACCTAGCTGTTCAATATATTGACACTTCAAAAGATAGCTTCATAGGTCGTAGAGATATTGTTGGGGAACCGAGACCAGGGGATGGAGATATAGGAGCATTCCAAAGCATATCAAATACTGTTAGTTCATTTACTGTTGGACCCTCTGCTAATTATGATACGTTCACATTAATGTATAGTGATATTAAAGATGATATCATGAATGGGGACACCATTGAAGCTGAGTTCTTAAGCGGAACTCATACTCTAACAGGATATTACATAAATAATCCTGAGGTAAATCATGATTTTATTCTAAAAGCACACACCTCAGCCCATCATAATGGTGATTGGAACAGTGGAGTTAATTTTAGTGGCGGTTCTTTTATTTTCCAACCCACTAATTATTCCTTCGGCCTTACTCTTAAGGATATAGTAGTTAAAAACGCTGAATCTAAGCCCACTCTAAGGATCTACGGAACTCCTAACAAATCAGGGTCTTATACTTACAAACACATAATGGATTCGTGTTTAATTGAAACTGATAATAGATTTGCCTTTAACTCTACTTGGACAGGAGGTCAAACCCTTGATGATTCAGGGAATGTTATAGAGGCTCATCGAAAAGTTTTATCTTTCAATAACTGTGCTATTCACGGACTAAATGCCTGCCAGTCTGTGGGTGTTTGGGGGAGTGTATCTCCTGAGGCTGGCCATATTGAAGCTAATTGTATTGGGACTACTTTTGCTAAATTAGATGATTCTATTATTATACAAGGATTCTTTGATTTAGGGAATGGGGGAAATGCAGAGGATGGGTCTTTAACATACAATATATCTGGTTCTCTTATCGGAGGTCGATTCACTCACTTCACTGACGTCTTTCAAGGAAATGGATTAAATTGTCCTAAGGTGTTTAACTTTGCAGACTCAATTTTTGATGATGATCCTTTAGGTGATCCGATTGTAATTAACTTTACACTTAACGAGACAAATGTAGATTATTTTAGAGCATACAATGGGTCACAAGTACCATTCAACTTTGATGGGACAGTAACAAGCGGTCAAGTAAACTTCGTAGATAATGGAAGCGCCAGTTCACTCCCCGACTTAAGGTTAGTAGCAGACTTTGATAACCTTCCTATAAAATACATGACTCAGGATAGTCATACCTACAAGGACGTTGCAGGCTATAAGAGACCCGCTGGTACAGATCAACGAGATGCAGGAGCTTTCCAAAGTATATCGGATCAAGTAACTGTTAGAAACATTGGAACAAGTAGTGCAGATTTTACACCTGACTATGCAACTGCGAGCTTATGGGATAGCACTTATTATGATAATGCTAACGTTCTCAATGGTGAAACACACGTATTGCGTCTAAAGTCTGGGGAGGGTCATAGCCTTGGTAATTTAAATGTAAAAATGGACGGTCAGGCTGATGTTAATCAGTCTTTCATCTTGTCGGGGCATGAACCTCATAATGGTGTTTGGGAAGAAGGTGCGATACTTGATGATCAATCAGGCTTTTTACCAGATACGGGTGCTAATAACTTTAGTATAAAGTTCAAAGATATAGTTGTATCTGGCACTACGTCTGGCACGGGATATACTCGTCCGCTGACTCAAAGATTAGGTAGCACTACTCACGAACAAGGGAACGCAGCTACTGAACACACCTTTGAGTTTGAAAATTGTTTAATAAGATATATATCAACTCGATCCTTTGGTAGTAATTCATCGCCACAGCTTAATTATGGAAACAATAAAGGATACATAACTGATGATGATGGGAACATCATAGAGCGAGGGGTAACTCACCATATCTTTAAAAACTGTGTTGTCATACACCCTTACCCAACTAGTGCTTATTTCGGTGGATTTGTTATTCTTGGAGGAGAATTCGCAAGCACCAATACTAATGCAACTTTCTTAGCAGAAGGATGCACGTTTATCAATAGCCAAGTTAGACCCAATAGGTATTGGGATAGATTTCAGTTCTCTGCAATAGGATGCATAACTTATAACGAACCGTCAGCGCATAGTCGATTTACTACCGAAGGTGGGCACTCGTTCTTTATAGATGGTGGTACCTCTCGTGATCCTGATGACTTTATAATTAAAGACTGTATATTTAATAGGGGCGCGGGAAATGTCTTGCTTACCCAAAACACTAGCGACGATAGACTTACCTTCTGGCTTGCCGAACCTTTAGCATCTGAGTATGTAAACGATCCTAGTGTTAACTTTAACAGTGCTAGTGTATCAGCCAATGCGAACAATTACTACTGGCCTCGTGTGAACGCCACTAATATGTCTATCAGAGTTCCGTTCAACTTTGACGGATCTGTATCTGCTGGCACTGTATCATTTGTATCAGGGGGCGCAAGCAATTACAGACTCGTAGCAGACCCTGATAACCTTTCTGTTGAATACATGGATCTTTCTAGCTTTAGCGAGCAGAAAGACGTAACAGGTAGAAGAAGACCAGGGTTAACAAATCCAGGTGCTTATCAAATGTATGACGACTCTACCGTCAGTGCAATTATTGGCAGTGGTGTTGATGGGGTAAGTGCAGACTTTGCTTCGGTTCAGTTGCTTGAATCAACCAGTGCTAACGATATCCTTAATGGGCAAACTATTGAAGCTGTCCTTCAAGATCAACCTCACAATCTAGATGTCTATATAGGTGGATCACTTAAACTAAAAGAAGTTGATCAGCATTGGATTTTAAGAGGTGACACTACACAAGATGGATTATGGGATACTGGTGCTAGATCTCTTTCTGGTGCTAACCAATACATTTTCAACGGTCATATACTTAGAAATGCTTTTAGTCTTGAACTTCGAGATATAGTTATTAATAATCCTAATGACAATGTTTATATTCGCTTTGGTCAAGGACTAGAAGGATCAATTCACGATACTGAACTGTTTTTAAATAGATGTTTATTTAATAGTGATCAGGACTTACACTATGCTCACCCTTCCTTAGTTTCTCTTATTGGTGATGAGTATAACACACACACGTTAAAGATATTTGATTCTGTCATTACCTCGCCGCCTAGTGGTTATAATGCTAGGGTTTTGGATTCTTATTATTATGCTCGCGGTGGTGGATCTTCCTTTGCAGCGAAAGGAAATCATAATGTCCACATAAAAGGATCTACCATATTTAATAAGATGATAGGTAGAGGTCACTTCAGTTCTCCATTTTCAAATAATACCGTTAAGATAGAAGATAGTATGCTCGCTAAGTGGGTTCCCAATGGCTCAAGGATATTCTACGCTACCAATGCTGACTATACAATTACAGATACTTTATTATCAAATAGTCAAAGTTATGAGTATAATTTACCCGGTAACCTAGTAAACGTTGGCTTTGATACTACTTTCTACTTTGACAACCTTTCCCATAATGATGGAGTAGTTTTCATTGGATCTGCATTAGGAGGTAGCTCGGTTTATAATAATGGTGACTTAGACTTTAGACTTGGAGGAAACTTTAGAGATATCGAAAATGCAGCAATAGATTACGTAGGGTCTGCTGACGATTTCGGCCCTACGTCTGACCCTGGGGCATTCCAGTATGACGGGGTTCTTTTAAGAGCCATACACGTTAATCAAATACCATTATCACAAATAGGTTATAAAGTAAATATAAATAAATAAGATGGTTACTTATGTGAGAACAATTGGTAATGGTACTGCAACATATGACTACACCTCAGTTCAGTTGTGGTATAGCACTAATAAATCTGCGGCTGACTTTCCAGATGGGGATATTGCTTATTTACCTGGGGATGTTGTAGTAGCAAAGCTTCAAAACTCTAGTGATGGGCATACGGGCACCCATGCCATAAGCCATCAACATTTTGGAGGAGGTGCCGACGTTTGGGACGCTAATATTTCTGAAGTCATTATATCTGGTACAAACTCAGATCGTTCTGACTGGAGTGCTCCTTCTTGCACTCTTGGGTCAAACACTAGTTATATAAAAGCTCATAATTCTAATAAGGTCTACAAGTATGAGAACTTGGATCTTTATGTGGATAATAGCGTAGGTATTAGTCCAGGCGTCAACGCGACAGACGCTAATACTGGAGATTCTTTAACCATTGAATTCAACAACTGTAGAGTATATTCTCCTAATACTGGCGCTAATCAGTATATTATAAGGAGTTTATATGATTTCTCTTCTGTTGAGGTAAAGGTTAAAATTAATAATTCCACCATAGATACTCGTCGATCTTTTGCTGGGATGAATTTGACCTCAGCAGGTGCTAGCGGTGTAATGATAATTGAAGCTGTAGGGTCTACATTCCGATCTAGTTGGAACTCCGACGATGGATGCCCTTTCCAGCCTTACTATGGCAGTGACACTCCTGGGGGTAGGTTTGAAGTACATACAAGTGGTTGTCTCTATGACGCTTCTACCAACCTCCCTTTCGTAAGGAATGCTACCGGCAACTACTACACAAGTGGAACAGCTACTGACATGATAACGTCAGACTCAGTAACGAACTTAGGTAACTGGGCAGATACTCAAACCAACGCTAGTGCAGGTATTACTTTTAACTATGGAAGTGCCCCTGGGACTAATGAAGTATCTTTCTCCGGTGCTTATGATGCTGCTCTCCCAAACCTTATTCTTTATGATGATTCTAATAACCTAGCAAAAGGATTTGTCTCTAACGTCACACTATCGTCTCCCGACTTAGCTGGTAATAGTCGGGGAACAAGTCCTTTTGATGCTGGGGCTTTTGAACTCGCTGGTGGGGGTGGTATCCCCCCAATAACGGTAGATACTCCGATAGCCCTATTTGTAACTCCTATAAACTTATACTAATATGCTTCTTAATATAAAATTTGGTATTAGACCTGTCACGAACTGTGCGTCTGGTTGTTGACTTGCTGTCACTTGCCATACATTAAAGGATACACCTTTAAGTATATAAGCCATGTTGTAGCAGCACCAAAGCAACCATCAAAAAGAAGCTGCATCGGGTAGAACGTGTCAATCTTAGAGAAGGGATCCCAGAAGAGTCCTCCCCAAAAAGCACCTACCCAAAAGCCCATACACAGCATACAGTTAACAAGCTTATGCAAAGGTTGTATGCTTTCAACCATCTTACGCACTGGGGCGAAGAGAACGGAACTAACAATAATTGTTGTCATTCCATAACATGCCAGAATCCAAATTAAAACGCTTACTAAATACTCCATTAAGGTAATCCTTGTGTTTTATCTACTGGTAGTCTAGAATAATTAATGGTTGAAGCATGATGCCTCATAAACTTCTCTTTCGCAGTATACCAACCATCTCTCATGATGCCAGAAGACTCATGCATTGCAATTATAGGCACAACGTAGTTAGAAAAACCATCCAAATGTGCTTTATAGGTCATATGGATATCGTAGAAGTCCCAACCTGTATCCAGGTAGTCTGGTTCGTCTAATCCAATCTTTTTTAAGTTCTCGTAAGTACATGCCAAGAAACAACCGTCGAGAACTACAACTTGTCCTGCTTTACCAAAATAATTGGGCACCATAGTCTCTGGGTTAGAACCTTGAAATACAAACCCTCTTGCACTTCCAGTCTTCCTGGTGTTCCACCACATACCGTCCTGAGGAATGTAGCATCCTCCTGCCAATCCTACAAACCCAACCCCAGGTTTTCTACATACAGATAGGTATTGTAATAATTTAGTATGATTAGAAATAATATCTATATCATCATGACACAAAACTATAATATCTTTATCTTCTAAATTTAATGTTTTAAAGAAGTTTATATTATGTTTATGACCTTCATAAATAGATGTAGAATCATAACTAATATGAATTCTAGTAGATTCATTAGTATTACAATAATTAATTAATTTACTTAATGATTTAGGTTGTTTACCTAATCTACTACAAATAGAAAAGTATATCATGAATAATAATAGTGACGATCTAGAAAAGATTGCAAAAGAATTTAAGAAATGTTCTCGTAGTTGCGAATATTTTACAAACAACTATATCAAAGTAGTTCACCCGATGCGTGGACTAGTTAACTTTAAACTGTATCCGTTCCAGACACGTATCCTTGATGAGTTTCAAGACTATCGACTAACTATCCTTCGTAAGTTTAGACAAGCTGGTTGTACTACCTTAATGGCTGCCTACGCTCTTCACTTCTGCATCTTTGGTACAAATAAAAGAGTTGCTGTGCTATCTAAAGGAGATGCAGAGGCAAAAGAGGTTATATCCAGAATCAAGATTATGTATGAGGAATTACCTTTCTGGATGAAGCCTAAGACTACCAGAGATAATGATCACACTCTTTCTTTTGAGAATGGATCCTCTATCCAGTCTAAAGCCTCAGGTAAGCAGTCAGGACGGTCCATCTCAGCTTCTCTACTCATCTTAGACGAGGCTGCGTTCATTGAGCATATTGATACCATTTGGGCTGCTGTAGGCCCTACAACGTCCACTGGAGGCCGCGTGGTGTGCCTCTCTACGGTTAACGGCATTGGTAACTGGTTCCACAAGATGTATACTCAAGCTGTGGAGGGTGATAATGGATTCCATCCCATTGATATTACGTGGCAGGAACATCCAGAGTATAAGAGACACAAAGGTTTTGAATGGCTCTACGAGCAGATGGAATCATGTAATCCTCCAATAAATGTAGACAAGTGGGAAATACAGACTCGCCGCAAACATAGCTACAAAGAATGGTTACAGGAGTATGAAGCTAGTTTCCTGGGGACAGGCGAAACTTATATTGAAGGTGAGATCTTACGTAGTTTAAAGGAGAACTGTAATCAAGATTACTGGATCAAGTATAATAACCGAATGCGTATTTGGGAAGATCCACAACCTAATCATGAGTATGTCTTAGCTGCTGACCCGTCGATTGGACGAGAGCGAGATTACTCTGCCTTTCACATCATCGACATCTATAATGGTAAACAGGTGGCTGAGTTCTACTCTAACAGAACACCTATCAATGAGTTCGCAAAAATCATAGCAGATGAAGCTAGACTTTACAACACTGCATTTGTATGTCCTGAAAGGAATGGTATAGGCAACAATCTAATCTACTTCTTACAGCAAGAGCTAGAGTATGAAAACTTGATGATGGATGACAAGCGAGAGATCGGAATTATGATTACACAAAAGAATAAAGAGAATTTATTAGCCGATCTCGAACACAATATTAGGTCAGGTAAAGTTTTAATTAATTCTGATAGGTTGGTCAATGAGCTTTTAACTTTTGTTATTGACTCTGATACAGGTAAAGTAAGGCCAGATACTAACTGTCATGATGATTTAATTATGTCTTTCGCTACAGCTATCAACATTTTTAACAACTTAAGAGGGAATGCGTTCATAGAAAGAGCAGAAGAAGAGACTTATATCCCACCAGCCATTAAGAACGCTCATACATATAAGGTGAAGACTTCTAGAAATGAGTTAACAGAAGAGAACATTCAATGGCTGCTAAGAAATTAAAAGAAGGGGCGGAAGGTTTTACACAGTTTGCGGATCCGCAACAACCCTACAATAAACCTTTCGGTTTAGTTGGTAGGTTCTTCAAGAAGTTCTTTGCTAGAGAAGTAGAGGAGATTGAAGACAATCAGTATATTGATCCGGTTAGTAAGAGAAAGGTCGCACCTCCTAAACCTATGCAGGGGGATGCTGTCCAATCCAAGGATGTCATCAAGATTGCTTCTGAGTTTGGACACCAGAAGACATTCTACCCTGTCTTACCTCAAGTAGAGCACGACCGAAAAAAGAGGTATAAAGAGTATGAAGATATGGATGGATACCCTGAGATCTCATCCGCATTCGATATTTACAGTGATGACTGCACGCAGGAAAATGCGGATGGTTCCCCTTGGAAGATCGTAACCGATGATGACATGGTTAAGACTGAAATCGACAACATGTTCGATGAGATTAATCTTAGTAGATACATTTGGGACATCTCCAGAAATGTTGTTAAGTATGGTGATATGTTTATTGAAACCATTATTGACCTTAACAATGCGAAACGAGGAATTCAGAGAATTAAGATCCTCAACCCAGGCTTCATCTTTAGAGTTGAAGACGAATTTGGTTACTTAAGACAGTTTATTCAGGAAGTCCCCAAAAAGAACGATTGGTCCACGTATGGTAGTATTGGTCCTCGATTGGATGATACCCATATGATTAATCTTGATCCTGGGCAGATAATCCACTTCAGGCTTCACACATCTGATCCAACTCACTACCCTTACGGTAAATCCATCGCTGCGGCTGCTAGAGTGACTTACAAGAGCCTCAAAATGATGGAAGACGCGATGCTTATCTATCGTCTTGTGCGTGCTCCTGAACGTCGTATCTTCTATATTGACACGGGTTCACTGCCTTCTTCTAAGGCTGAAATGCACATTAAGAAGCAGATGGATAAGTTTAAGAAGCGTAAGAGTTACAACGCTAAGACTGGTAACATTGAAGAAAACTTTAACGCTCTTGCTGCTGATGAAGACTTCTACCTCGCTGTCAATGGTAAGAGTTCTGGAACAAAAATTGAGACTCTGAAAGGTGCTGAGAACTTAGGAGAAGTTGACGACGTTAAATACTTTAGAGATAAGCTTCTCGCGGCTCTTAAGATTCCAAAGGACTACATTGTTGAGAAGGATCAGGCTCCTGACCGTAAAGCTAACCTATCTCAGCTTGATGTTAAATTCGCGAGAGTTATTACCAGAATCCAAAAATCAATCGAGATTGGTTTAGAGACTCTGGCTAAAAGACACCTCATGCTCAGAGGATTCTCTAAGACTCTTATAGATGATCTTAAGATTAAACTTCCTGCCCCGTCTGACATGGCAATCAAGAGGATGTTGGATACTGACGAGCAGAAGACTAGAGTTGTCCAGGCGGTCAAGGGTCTTGGTATTTTCCCTGTCAAGAAACTTTATAAAGATTACTACCAACTCTCGGATAATGAGATCCAAGAAATTGAAAGTGGTCTTAAGGAAGATCAAAGCAATCCAGTCTTTGCACAGATGCAGTCTGGTATGCCCGGAGGGGCACCTCCTGCCGCCGGAGGAGAAGAGCCGCCTCCAGTTCAGGAGTCTAATGACTTGGACTTAGAATCTATGAAATCTCTAGCTATTGAAGCTGATTGTGATGATGAGCTACTTATGCTCTTAGAAGACTTTAAAATGAAGAATCATTTTAACAAACAAGACGAGGGAGAACAGTCTAAATAATTTTGAGAAAGCTTTTATATCATGTTAACTAATCTTATTGAAAATCGCGGTAAAGAGTTCAGTAACCTTATTAAAATTGGGGATTACTTAGCTAGAACTTTAAGAGAAAACGTCGAGATGTTCGGCGTTGAGGGTGGCGTGGTGACTTATCTCACTGAGAGCGGCAATGTCATTACAGGAAATTACTCCTTCAAGCCTACTTTAAAGCTTTCTAATTTGCAGGTTGAAGATGCAAGCATTTTAGAGAATCAGAAAGTTTATGAGAACTCTGTCAATAATAAGATTACAGGTATGCTTTCTAACCTGATAGAAGATGATTACTCAGATGCTGAAGGATCTTTTGATGAGATTCTTTCTTTGTTTGAAGCTAAGATGTCCTACAGCAGAATCAAGAGTAGGCTCCAAGAAAAGGTTGAAAGATTTGGTGAGCAGACCTCTATTATTTCTTCTAAAGAATTTGGTCGTCTCTATGAAGCGAAGGATCATTTAATAAATTATCTTAAGGAAAATAAAGAAGTTATTCAAACTCCTGGCATTCAGAACGGAATGAAACTTACTGCTTTAGTTTCGACTTCTTTTGAACTGCCAAGAATGGACATCGAAGAGATTAGAGAAAGTAAAACTTTTGAAGTTTGTCCTAAGGGTAAAATAGATCTTTATGAGTATCTTTGTAGGAAAGAACTCGTTCAAAAAGAAATCATGGAAGCAAAGCAGAGCTTTGATAAGATTTGGATCGACAACCAGCAGGTTCACGAGCTTGCCACATTGGTGTTTGAAAATGATGAGGAAGCAATCCGTCATCAGGTCGCCCAAACAATTACTGAGATTCCTTACTTTGCCTTAGCTACCAAGAAGCAAATCTCAGAAATCCTTAAGAACGCAATGTCCTTAAATGAAACTCAGGTTAAACAAAAAGACCTCAATTCATTTGCCACAGACGTTTACCGAATGAAGAAGCCGGTCAAAAGCTTTGTGCTTGAAACTTTGAATGAAAAGTATGGTATTGACATCAAGCGCCTGACTGATATTCCGACTTTCAAAAACTTAGCTCTCACGGAAGCTGAACTTCTCCGGGCTTTAGCTAGCAGAACTCCAGAGGGTTCTTTGATTCAAAAGACTCTTATTGAGCTTGCTCAAATCCTTCCGTCTAAAGACGGCGCTGAAACTATTGACCTCGCAGACTTCTTAAACGAAGTTTTCGCTGAAGCTGAATACTACGAAAGTTTAAATGAGAGCAATCTTATGAACTACATGGATTTTAGCAAGGTCGCTGAGGATCTTGGTAAGATTGGTGACGTTCTTAAGATGCTGTCGCCTAAGCTCCAAGACATGGCTGATGGAGGTGTGGAAATGGAAGGAGAGGAAGAAGAAGCTGACTTAGGTTCGGAAGATCCTATGGACAGTGGTGAGGAAGCTCCTCCCCCAGGTGCTGATGCTGATGTTGCGGCTGCTGAAGTCCAAGGTGAAGAAGAGATGCCGCCCGAAGAAGGCGAAGAAGAAATGCCTCCTGAGGAAGGTGAAGAAGAAATGCCTCCTGAGGAAGAAGAAGTGGACGAGACCCCCGAAGGTGATATCGAAGACGAGGGGCCTGCCTCACAAACTCAAGAAGAAGTTATGGACGCATTAAGCCAACTCGAAGACCTCTTATCTGGAATCATGGGTGGTGATGACGAAGAAGAGGAGGAAGAAGAAGAAGGCGAAGATGAGGAAGAAGTTGATCCAGAGCAGTATCAATCGTAAGGGGACTAATCTGTGGCAATAAAAAACAAGTATCCTTTGGTCATCAATTATGATGCCAACGATAACGTTTCGGGATTAGCAGAGGTTCAATTTAAGACTTCTGATCTCTCTGATATCGGAGATAATCCTCCATCGCTCAATCAGGTGTTAGCGTGGACAAGCGATGGTAAGTATCAGCCTCAAACAATAACAGGTGGTGGTGTTGGTGGTGTAACTAGCGTCAATCAAGACACAGGCCCTGATGTTAACCTTTACCTTAGCAGTCTTAGTGGTGTAGATACATCTGATTTACAAGAAGATCACAACATTGTTTATGACGGCACTAATTGGATTAGTCAATACCCTCAAAACCAATATATAATTGGAACTAACCCGAATGCAGGCAATTTAGTAAAAGGTGATATAGTCTATATTAGTGATGCAACTAATGGAGGCGATCCTGAATTATCCTTGGCACTTGCTAACTCTAGTGCTACGATGCCTAGTATTGGTATTGTTCGCGAGAATATAACCACTAATAACTCTGGCCCAGTAGTAACTTTTGGAACAGCTTTAGATTTAACTTTTGATGTTGCCCCCAGCGCAGGCGATGTAGGTAGAACGGTATATGTCTCTCCTCTAAATGCGGGTCGTGCTACACTAACAAAACCTAGTGGAGCAACTCATCTTATCCAAAACGTTGGTGTTTTAGTAGATGATACTCCAATAAAAGTAAAAGTTACGGGCGTTGGTAGAGCGAATGACATCCCTGTCAATGTGGATGTTGTAGGTAGTTCTACCATTGGCACTAATGAGTTTACGCAGACAAGTGCCAAGCTTGCAAACGTTGATGCTAATCATATCCTAATATCAACTGCTGCGAGTGCTACCTCCAGTGTTGCTTCTGCTACCTTATTTTCTAATTATCACACAAGGACTGAGGCAAGCAACGCATTTATAGAAGACCCAGCGACCAAAGTGACGGGGGACTCATTAGTTTATTCACAGGATGGTGCTTGGGTTGCTTCTGCGGTTGGAGGAGGCACTGAGGCGGGTTCAACAGCTTCACCAGAGGTTATTTTTAAAGGTGTAGGTTACCCTGTGGCATCTGGAAATTCTACTAGTTACACCAACTTTGTATCTTCTGTAATATCTTCTAGTGTGTTGTCAAGTGATGAGGATATTGAAATTGATGTTAGAGGTAGGATTTTAGGAGCCGGAACTAACATTTCTTGGAAGTTTTCATTGAATGGCACTTCTTATTTAGAAACTGGGACTGGGCAGTCTTCTAATGATACTAGGTATCATATGCGTATCTACATTTCAAAATTAGAAACAAATAGGCAAATGATAGTTAGTGAGTATATTCAGCTAGCAGGTAACGCTCAGACTCAAGGCGTTGGCAGGTGGGAGTCAATAGATAGAGAGGGGGGACTCCATAATGAGGCTACTGAAACAGAGAGTAATGACTTAACAGTTGAACTGGATTGGAGAAATAATGCCACTAACACAGCCCAGATAGGTACTGTGGATAGTTATGTTATTAAAAGAATCCCTATCCCTGCAAACTAGCCTAAGAGCATATCACCACGCTTGAGAGAGTTGAATAGGCGAGTGTAGAACAACTCACGTAATGAGTCTAACTCTCTCATTACACTATTAAGATTTCGTAAGGTGTTTTCCGTAATCTTGTCTTGCTTCTTAGTAGACTTTAGAATGTCTATACAAGAGTCGATCATGTTTTGCTGATCTTTCGTAATCTTGTTGATCGTATCAACCTGTGCTTCTTTTGTTATTATATTAGAATCGGACATTGTGAACCTCAAATTTTAATCTTTCGTAGTGTTTTATTCTTTGTTTAGAATGTATTTCTAGATAGGGTATTCTGTCGTAGAAATCATAGAAGTACATAGTATCCTTACCTTTTGCCTTTCGAATACCTCGACCCAAACCTTGTAATGTTGGAACTTCACCAGATAACCCTCTAGCATTTACCATGTGACTGATCTCGTCAATACTGATACCAGTCTGCATAACATTAGTGCCCACAATTGTAGCAGGCTTATCATCCTTTA
>Ga0222718_10002221_pt1 | contig 17645 bp, 12 predicted proteins | sample C33_27DmetaG_FD_165045 | JGI IMG/M metagenome (GOLD analysis project Ga0222718, IMG submission 165045) | Estuarine water microbial communities from San Francisco Bay, California, United States - C33_27D | ecosystem: Environmental > Aquatic > Marine > Unclassified | place: USA: California... | reverse complement strand
ATGTTCCTCATCGTCATCTCGGGCAGCGCCTCCGAGTCTCCCTGATCGGTAGCACGGCACTCGTCGTCATATTGGTCGTGACGCAGGGAGTCGTGGCTCAGGTGCCCGGTGTCACCGACGTCTGCTCGGATCGCCCACCCGCCACCGGTGTGTCCCTTTTCTCCGCCGAGCCGCCGGTGCGCCAACGCGACGGATCGTCCTCGAGCCGCCCAGCGTCCGATCTGAACTGTATCGATCTCTTTTCGACGACTCGTGGGGGCGAGGCTGCCGGTGTGATCGAGATTCGACGCCCCTGGTCTCCGTACGGTGTGACGGTCACAGCCGACGGAACCCACCGGCACGAACTGATCGCGTGGCTGGCTCGGCTGCCGGATCCATCCACACTGGGGCCGTACACGACGTACGTCGCGTGGGCCACTCCGCTCGCCCTGGATCCGGTCGTACGCCTCGGCGAGGTGACCAATGGACAGAACGACCTGGGTACCGTCGCGTTCAATAAGTATCTCGTGTGGGTGACGGCTGAAGCGTCAGCGGACGTGATCGAACGGGAGGGCCCGCTGATTGTGCGCGGGCGTTCTCCTTCCAGTCGCATGGAAGCGCACGACCTGCTCGCCCTCGCGCCATCCGCCGAAGAAGGGATGGCGATGCCGATGGGGGCCACCTCGGAAAAGCGCTGGGACATGCCCCCCATGTACGAGGGTGTTCCCATGCTCCCCGGTGTGATGTCGTCTCGCCCGGTCGTGTCGCCATTGCGCCCGACCGACGATCCGACCGGACTCCCCGAAGCTCGCCCCCGCGAGGTCGTGCGCCTTCCAGATGGAGGCACGCTGGATCTCGAGGCAGCGTTCGTCCGAAAGACCGTCGGTGACCGAGAGCTCGTCATGATGGGCTTCAATGGTCAGATCCCCGGACCACTGATCGAAGTCACCGAAGCTGCGACGGTCTTCGTGAACTTCCGAAACGACACCCCGATGCCGACCGCCGTGCACTGGCACGGCCTCAGGCTCGACAACCGCTACGACGGCGTGCCGGGCGTGACCCAGGACCCGGTCCAGCCCGGCGAGTCGTTCCGATACCAGATCTATTTCCCGGACCCGGGGATCTACTGGTACCACCCGCATCACCGCGAAGATGTTCAGCAGGAGCTGGGCCTTGCAGGCAACATGCTCGTTGAGCCCGTCGCGGCCGGGTACTACAACGAGGTCGACCATGAAGAAGTCGTCATGCTCGACGATCTGCTGCTGGGGCCAGACGACGTCATCCCCTTCGGTGACGAATCAGCGAATTACATGCTGATGGGCCGCTTCGGAAACGTATTCCTTACGAACGGCGAGCCCGAGTACGGCCTCGAGGTCGAGGCGGGCGACGTCGTCCGCTTCCACTTCACCAACGTGTCGAACACCCGGACGTTCAATATCTCATTCCGCTCGACCGATGCTCCAGACGATGCACCACTCCCGATCAAGGTGATCGCGTCGGATGTGAGTCGCTTCGAGCGCGAATCTCTGACCGAGAGCGCAGTCATCGCTCCGGCGGAACGATACACGGTCGAGGTCGAGTTCCCGTCGGGAGGTGCGTGGGCGCTACTCAACCGCGTTCAGGGGATCAACCACCGGCAGGGACTCTTCCTCGCCGAAGAGTCCGTGCTGGGGCGTGTCGCCGTTTCCGGACCCACGCGTGGTGCCGCCGGCGTTGACATGATTGCTGCCGATCGCCTCGGCCAGGCCGACGAGAACGTGCACGGGCATAGCTTTACGACCCTCCGAACGCATGACGACGTCGTCTCCGATATCGACCGGTATCGTCACCTGTTCGACACCCCACCCGACCACGAGCTCGTCATGACGCTCGAGGTCGCCAACCTCCCGATGCCAATCGAGCAGTCCATGAACCTCGACTGGGTCTACTTCAATCCTGTGGAGTGGACGGGGACCATGCCAGTTATGAACTGGGCGACGAGTGGTGAGGAGGTCTCCTGGATTCTGCGTGATCCGGGAACAGGAGCCGAGAACGACGCGATCGACTGGGACTTCCGTGTCGGTGACGTCGTGAAGATCCGCGTCACCAATGATCGGGCGGCGTTCCATGCGATGCAGCACCCCCTCCACATTCATGGGCAACGCTTCCTCGTGCTCGAGCAGAACGGCGTGCCCAACGAGAACATGGTCTGGAAGGACACCGTGCTGTTGCCGGCGGGGTCGACGACCGACATCCTGCTCGAACTCTCCAACCCCGGCCGGTGGATGGTGCACTGTCACATCGCAGAGCACCTCGAGTCCGGTATGAGGTTCGTCTTCGACGTCGAAGGAAACCGAGAATGAGATTGCTGATTCGCTCCGTACCTGTGCTTCTCCTCGCCATATCGGGGAGCGTCGCTCCTCTGGCTGCCCAGAACTTCGACGAGTTCGTCGCGATCCCAAGCGGTACCGTAGCGCTGACCCACGCGAAGGTGATCGACGGGACCGGTGCTCCCGCGATGATGGATCAGACGATCCTGATCGAGGGAGACCGAATCACGGCGATTGGTCCCTCGGGGTCGATCCGGGTCCCCGATAACGCCAACGTCGTCGACGTCTCCGGAAAGACCGTCATCCCCGGACTCGTCGGGCTACACAATCACTCGTATTACACCGGTGGGAACGGTCGCGCAGCCCAGCTGTCGTTCTCCGGATCACGGCTCTACCTGGCGTCCGGCGTCACCACAATCCGCACGACCGGCGCCCAGCAGCCATACGCCGAGCTGAACCTCCAGCGAGAGATCGAAGCCGGCCGGGTCATCGGCCCGACCATGTACGCCACGGGGCCATACCTTACCGGTGAGCAGGGCCCGTCGACGATGACCCGTCTGGAAGGACCAGAGCAGGCACGACGCGTCGTGCGGTACTGGGCGGAGGAAGGTATCTCCTGGTTCAAGGCGTACACCTGGATCTCCCGCGCGGAGCTCGGCGCCGCGATCGAAGAGGCGCACCGCAACGGCGTGCAGGTCACCGCGCACCTCTGCTCCGTCGGATATCGGGAAGCAGTGGCGCTGGGCATCGACAACCTCGAGCACGGGCTCTTCGCAAACTCTGAATACGATCCGAACAAGCAGCCGGACGAGTGCCCACCCGGATTCCGGAGTGACTACGCCAACCTCGACGTGAACGGACCTGAGGTGCAGGCGACCTTCCGCGACATGATCGACAACGACGTCGCGATGACGTCGACGCTCGTCGTCTACGAGATCTCGGTCTCCGGTCGGCCACCGATCGACGAGCGTGTGTACGACATACTCGCACCGGAGATCGCCGAAGAAGTCCGCGCGATCGCGATCGCTCGGCGCGCCGGCCAAGGCGCGATTGACCCTGCGGTCTTCGACAAGGCTATGGAATACGAGCGGGCCTTCGTCGACGCGGGTGGCCTGCTGGCTGCCGGTGTGGACCCGACCGGATACGGTGCCGCGCCTCCGGGATATGGCGACCAGCGTAACTACGAACTCCTGCTCGAGGCCGGCTTCTCCGTGCCCGAGGTCGTTCAGATCATGAGCCTGAACGGAGCCAGAATACTCGGGATCGACGGGGACGTCGGTTCAATCGAGGCGGGCAAAGTGGCTGACCTCGTGCTGATTGACGCCGACCTCGAGGCGGCCGGAAACCTGCACGCGACCGAGGTTGTCTTTCGACATGGCATCGGCTGGGATTCACCCGGGCTGATCGAGTCGATCCGAGGTATCGTAGGGGTTCGCTGAGCGACCCAAAGTCTATGGAGTATCTGCTTGCGGCGCTGGTCGCCCCCCTCCTCGGGCCCGTGCTCTATCGGGTCCTGCACGATCATCCCCGAGCCGTCGAGGCCGTGGACAATTTCGTGTACGTGGCTGTGCCGCTCCTCGTGGCCTGGCAGGTCCTGCCGCACGCATGGGAGGACCGGAGTGTTCTCGCGCTCGTAGCCGTCACTGGAGGGTTCATCCTCCCTGCCCTGATCGAGCGGGCCTCGCAGGCACTGGCTGAACAGACGGACAACCTTGCGATGGTCGTCGGGCTCTCGGGCCTGGTGCTACACGCCGCGCTCGAAGGGACCGCACTGGTGCCCGGCACAGCCCCGGTCGAAGCGGCGTTCGCCGCGGCCGTGATCCTGCATCGAATCCCGGTCAGCCTTGTCATCTGGTGGCTGATTCGTCCGCGCTTCGGCTGGACTGCAGCGGCCGCAGGCGTGGGCTCCATCGTCCTCGCGACCCTCGCAGGATACGGCCTCGGTATCGAATTTCTAGCTGGCGTTCACGGGCCCGGGACCGAACTGTATCAAGCGTTCGTCAGCGGATCGCTCGTACATGTTGTCTTCCATCAGGGAAGACATGATCACGACCACTCACACGACGGTCATCACCATCACCACGGATAGGGCTATGCGCACCAGTTCGCTCTCCTTTGTCATGCTCACCGTGTTCGCGAGTGCCGCGGCCGGCCAGGCCACGACCGGCCCGATCGTGAACGCTGGTGGCCCGACTTACTCCGTCGCCAACCCGACCTTCGAGACCCCGATGGATCGGCTGTACAAGGCGGTCTTCGAGCTCAGAGCGCCCGCAGGAAGCCCCGACCGCACGAACCAGAACCTCAACACCATGGCCCGCTATCTGAACATGCATGCGCGGGCCGGCGTCCCCCGTGAGCACGTTCGGGTCGCTGGCGTCGTACACGGTGGTGCCTCGCTGGAGCTGCTGAAGGACGAGTACTACCAGGCAGCACATGGCGTCGACAACCCGAACAAGGATCTGATCGCAGAAATCATCGCCGGTGGTGGACAGGTCATTCTTTGTGGACAGACGGCCGGCTCGCGTGGCATTGACGCAGGGCAGCTATTGCCCGGTGTCCAGCTCGCGCTCAGTGCCATGACAGCCATGACGGTGCTTCAACAAGACGGGTACCAGGTCATTCTCTGGTAAACGCACTGCGTCACCGACAGAGAAGAGCGCGCGAGCCCGGGAGTCCACGACGCCCGCTCGCCACCAGATCGGTTGCGCAACTCACCGGAACACCGGATTCTGACTCCACGGGACCCGTGCGGATTTAGCCGTCGGGCCTGCGACAGTCAGGAGGAATGCGTCATGAGCAGTAACGTCTCTCGTCGGCACTTCATCGGCGGAGCCACCGCAGCTGCGGCACTGGGTACGATGGGGCTCACGCCTCAGGTGGCAGAAGCGCGAGTGCGCAGAGCCACGGAGCGTGGCATCCGGTACCTGCCCGGCGGCGCCCCGATGCACCGCGTGCCTCAGTCCCAGGTCGACGAATACGATGCGCTCGCACATCTCTCGTCGAACGAGAATCCGTTCGGTCCGTCCGAGAAGGCGCGGGAGGCGATGACGTACGCATTCAAGTATTCCATGCGTTACGGCTATCCGGACAACAATGTGCAGCAGCGCATTGCCGATGCTCACGACGTCTCACGCGACCACGTGATGATGGGGGCCGGCTCTGGCGAGATCCTCGACGTCGTCGGCCTGACCTGGCTCGCCCATGACAAGAAGGTGGTCGGAGTCGAGCCGTCGTATGGCTCCGTCTACTCGCATGCGACCGGGATCGACGCCGAGACGATCCTCCTGCCGCTCGAGTCGAATTATCGGCAGAACATTGAGCGCATGGTCGATGTGACAAACAGGAATGCACGCGACGTCGGGTTCGTGTACCTCTGCAACCCGAATAATCCGACCGGCGTAACGGTCACCGCGGACGAGATCGCCTATCTGCTCGATAACATCCCCGCGGACATTCCGGTTCTGATCGACGAAGCGTATCACCACTTCGTCGAGGACCCTGCCTATGAAGAGTCCCTCAAATACGTACGTGAGGGGCGTCGCGTCGTGATTGCGAGGACCTTCTCGAAGATCTACGGCATGGCAGCGATGCGGATCGGCTTTGCCATCGCTCCTCCGGACATGATTCAGGAAATGCGGCCGTACAGCACCGGCAGCGTGAACGCCCTCGCTCGCTGGGGTGCGGTTGCGTCCATGGATGATGCACCTGCCTCGGAGCGGATGCTCGCGCACAACCGTCGCTGGCGTGAGCAGACGATCTCCGACCTGCAGGGTTTCGGGTACGAGTGCATCCCGTCGCAAACAAACTTCTTCATGGTGAACCTGCGTCAGACAGTCGCGCCGATCCGGCAGGCGTTCCGCCAGCGCGGTGTTGCCGTGGGCCGCGACTTCCCGCCAATGCTCGACCACCTCCGCGTCTCCATCGGTACCGAGGAAGAGATGGGCCGCTTCATGAACGCGTTTGAAGACATCATGAAGACGATGTCAGCCGGGGCTGGGGCCTGATGAGTCCTACCAGGAAGGACTTCCTCAAGCTGTCGGCTGGCGGGGCTCTGGCCGCGCAGGCACTCGATGCTACACCCGTGGCCGGTGCTCCATCTGATATCGATCCGCTCCGACCTGCAGATCACTGGGGGGCTCGGATCGTGCAAGAGGCACCGCGCCGCCTGAACATCCTGATCCTTGGAGGAACAGGGTTCATCGGGCCATTCCAGGTGCGCTCAGCCCTCGACCGCGGACACAGCGTCACATTGTTCAACCGGGGCTCGGGGCGGAACATGTTCCCGTACCTCGAGACGCTGGTCGGAGATCGTAACGGGGATTACTCCTCGCTGAGTGGGCGACGCTGGGACGTCGTGATCGACAATGCGACCAACAATCGCAGCTGGATCGAGCTGGCCACCGAGGCGCTCAAGGATTCCGTCGATCAGTTCATGTTTGTTTCGTCGAGGTCGGCGTATGCGGACGTCAGTCGGGTGCCCATGACGGCCGATGCCCCGACCTGGACGTTCGAGACCGCCGACGTGCCGCGCGATCAGGAGCGTCTTCCCTACGGCCTTGGCAAGGCCGAAATGGAGCGTATTGCCCAGCAGACGATGCCGGGGCGGACTACGATTCTCCGGCCCGGTCTGATCATCGGTCCGGGCGACGAGACCGACCGATTCACGTACTGGCCTGTCCGGATCGACCGGGGGGGTGAGGTACTCGCGCCAGGGGACGGGACCGACCCCGTTCAAATCATCGATGTGCGTGACTTCACAGACTTCACGGTGAAGTTGGCGGAGGACGCGACGATGGGTGAGTTCAACTGTGTGGGCCCGCACACGCCAAGGCCTATGGCCGAGCTCGTGTACGGCATCCGAGCTGTGACCAACGCGGAGGCGTCCTTCACCTGGGTCCCCAGGGAATTCCTCGCTGAGCATGGTGTCCGCCCGTATGCCGAGATGCCGGTGTGGCGCCCTCCGGTCGACGGAAACGAGGGTTTTGCCCGCTTTGACCTCACGCCCGAAGTCGAGGCCGGACTGACGTTCCGGTCACTGGCGGACACCGCGTCTGCAACGCTCGCATACCATTATTCGAGGCCGCTCGAGCGCCAGCAGAACTTCCGCTCCGGTCTGTCGGCAGAGCGCGAAGTCGAGGTCCTCGCAGCCTGGCATGCCCGCAACGGATGACTGCACGGCCGACCTGATCCGAGATTGGGCCAAATCCAGAGGCGCCCGGGGGTCCGCGGAGATCCCTACGGGCCTGTTGTACAATGTTTGTTCAAGTTTTAATGTTGCTTGGATCTAACAACGTGCATCAAGCTGGCTTGGCATGAAAATGTTTTCCGCGCGCGCTCGATTCACCGAGCGACTGTGTGCGTCGGCGGTCCTCCTGATCGCCACCGCGTGCTCCCTCGCGCCGTCCCCTGCCGAGATTCCCGCAGTTGAGCGGATTCCGCAATCGTACGTCGATTCGACGCCCGACCGGACCCAAGACTCTACGGGCCAGATGTCCTGGTGGAGCTCCTTCGAAGACGGGACGCTGGACGCCCTGGTGGGAGCCGCCCTCGAGTCGAATCTCGACATTCGTGAAGCTAGTGCACGAATCGAGGAAGTTCGCGCCCAATATCGGATCGCGCGGGCTCCCCTCTTCCCGTCCATCACGGCGGGAACCGATGCCTCACGCTTCAGTCAGCCGGCTAACGCCGGGCAATTCGGGGCCATCTTTGGTGGTGACGGGGGCGACGACGACCCGAACCTTCCGGACCGCCCGAATCGGTTCACCTTTTCGACCTTTGGTGTAAGCCTCGGCGCGGCGTACGAACTCGATTTCTGGGGTCGACTGAACAGTGGTCGCCGCGCAGCCTACGCCGACTACCTGGCATCCGGCGCAGACGCGAGAACCATCCAGATTTCAGTCGCAGCCGAGACCATCGCCGGATACTTCGAGCTACGTGAGCTCGTGGCCCGCGAGACGATCCTCACCGAGGTCGTGGACATCCTGTCGGAGCGCCTTTCGCTGACCGAGGATCGGTACCAGCGCGGGGTCGTCACGTCGATCGAGCTGTACCAGATCCAGCAGGACCTGAATGCCACGAGGTCGGGACTCCCGCTGCTCGGAAGCCAGATCGTGGCCTCGAGAGGACGACTCGCCGTTCTTCTCGGACGCTATCCGGAGGAACTCGAGCCGTTGTTGGCAGGTGCAGATCTCCCCCTCGTGAGTCTCGATCCGATCCCTGCTGGACTTCCCTCCGAAATACTCGTTGGGCGGCCAGATCTTGTGGCAGCGGCATTCCGGCTGGAAGCAACCCGGCAGCGCGTGGGCGAACGAAAGGCAGCGCGCCTCCCAGCGATCAATCTGACGGGTTCGACCGGAACCCAGAGCTCTGACCTGTCAGACCTGATCCGGGCCGACCAATGGTTCACGAACTTCGTCGCGTCGCTCACGGCTCCGATCTTCTCCGGGGGTCGCCTCAAAGCCGATCAGGAAGCGGCGGAGGCACGCTATGAGCAGGAGGCCATGCGCTACGCGCGCTCCGTGCTCACCGCATTCCAGGAAGTCGACGCCGCACTAGCAGCGTTCAATGCACAGCGTGAGCGAAAACTCGTCCTCGACGAGCAGTTGGCGGTCGCGGAGTCATCCGCAGCCGTGGCTCTCCTTCGTGCGGCGCAGGGGGTCGGCGACTACGTCGGCTACCTCGATGCGTTGCGAACCGTTCTAAACGTACAGGACACGCAAGCCTCCGCGGAGCGCGAACTCGCGACCGCCCGCCTCAACGTACACCGCGCGCTCGGCGGAAACTGGATTGCCGAGCCTGCGGACGCACAGGACTCCGAAGGAGACCTCCGATGACCAGGACCCGCTCAATCCGGGCGATTCTTCTCCCCGTGCTCATTGTTACAGGTGGTCTTGCTGCTGCGCTGGTGCTCGTGATCAGCCGCCCCACCCCCGAGCGCGTGGCTACACCACGCCTCGCACCTATGGTCTCCACCAAGGTGCTGCTGCCGCGCACGACTCCCCTGATGGTGGAGGGAACCGGCACGGTTCGTCCTACCTCAGAGATCACCTTGTCCGCGGAAGTCGGTGGTCGCGTCGTCATGGTTTCACCCGAGCTCGCACGCGGAGGGTCGTTTTCTTCGGGAGACACGCTGCTCAAGCTGGACAACCGGAGTTACCAGAACGCCGTTTCAATCGCCCGGGCAGAGGTCGAACAGCGCCGGGTGGATGTCGCGCTCGCCGCCCAGAACCAGGACATCGCACAGCGTGAGTACGAATTACTGCGACGCAGGCTCGGCTCGGACGCCCCTGCTGACACCAGCCTGGCCGCGCAGCTGGCTCGTCAGCAGCCGCAATACGAAGCAGCTGAAGCCTCCCTGCACCGGGCAGAAGCCCAGCTCGCTGACGCCGAGCTGAGCCTGACGCGGTCTGTTCTTGTCGCGCCTTTTTCCGGTCGTGTTCGTTCAGAGTCCGTCGATGTAGGCCAGTTCATCTCGCCCGGGCAGGCTGTCGCCGAGATCTACGGCACCGACGCCGTGGAGGTGGACATCTCATTGAGTACCCGACAGGCTGCACTCGTCGACGACCTCTGGAACGAGACTGGCGCCGATCGAATCTCCGCCACGGTGCGGGCTGACTTCGGTGGCACATGGTACGACTGGGAGGGCTTCGTGGAGCATGCGTCTGGGGCACTCGATGAGACCACTCGAACCGTGGAGATCGTCATCCGCGTTCCGTCCCCGTTCAACGCCGTGGATGAGCGGCCTCCGCTCCTCATCGGATCCTATGTGCGCGCGGATATCGTCGGTCGAGCGATGGAGGCTCACTATGCCGTCCCACGCGGTGCGCTCCGAGATGGTCCGGCTGTCTGGGTTGTCACCGATGAGCAGACTCTGATGACGCGACCCGTCCGCGTGATCCAGGAGATCCAGGATACAGTCTTCATTCAGGCAGACATGGCGTCCGCTTCTCGTATCGTCATGAGCGCCCTCCCGGTCATGACCGAAGGGATGAAGGTGCGCTTCGAAGGATCCGATGACCCGAACAGTCGAACGGAGCTGGGTACGGATGGAGGGACCCGCCCGGGCGAGCTCACTACATCCGACAGCATGGCGATCAGCGGAGGTGGCCAGTGAACGGCGCCATACGGTGGATGATCCACAATGGCGTGACCGCCAATCTGCTGATGGTGTTCATCCTTGTCGCCGGCGCATTCGGTATCCTCTCATTGCGCAAACAGGTCTTCCCTGAATTCTCCCCCGACCTGATCAACATCTCGGTCGCCTATCCGGGCGCGTCACCTGTCGAGGTTGAAGACGCGATCGTGATCCCGATCGAGTCCGCTCTCGAGTCGATCGACGAAGTGCAGGAGGTCAACGCGACCGCGTCGCAGAATCTCGCCGTGGTGACCGCCGAGCTCCGAAGCGGAATCGACAAGCAGCAGGTTCTCGACGAGGTGAAGTCTGCGGTCGATCGAATCCGGACCTTCCCGGTTCAGATCGAACGACCCATCGTCAACCTCGCTTCTCCCCGGTCACAGGTCATCCAGCTGGTGATCACGGGTGACGTCGGAGAGCGAGCGCTCAAGGTCCTCGCAAAAGAGGCGAGAGACGACCTGATCGCGCTCGGCCCGATCTCGGACGTTCAGATCTCCGGCACGCGAGCCTACGAACTGTCGATCGAAGTCTCCTCTGACGTCCTCGACGCATACGGCCTCTCCCTGGGACAGCTGGCCACGATCGTGCGACGGGAAAGTCTCGAGCTCTCGGGTGGAGAGATCGAGACGCGTAACGGCCGCGTTCTTCTTCGCACCCAGGGTCGGAACGAGACAGCCAAGGACTTCGAGGACATCGTCGTTCTCGGGCAGCCTGACGGGACAGAGGTACGCCTGAGCGACATCGCCACCGTCACCGACGGATTCGCCGACTCCGACCTCGCGGCCAAATTCAACGGCGAGCCCGCGGTCGTGCTCACCGCCTACCGCGTCGGCGAAGAGAGTGTCCTCGAGGTAGCGGACGCCGTGCACGCCTACGTCGTCGGATTCTCTGAGCAGCTCCCCACGGGGGTGACTGCATCTGTTTGGCAGGATCAGTCCACCGTACTGGACGGGCGTCTCAAGCTCCTCATCAAGAACGGAATTCTTGGCCTGACGCTCGTCCTGATCGCCCTCACGCTCTTCCTCGATCTGAAGCTCGCTGCCTGGACGGCGTTCGGGATCGGCATCTCGTTCATCGGTGCGTTCGCGCTCCTCGCCCCGCTCGGGGTGACCATGAACACGATCTCCCTGTTCGGGTTCATTCTCGCGCTCGGTATTGTGGTCGACGATGCGATCGTGATGGGCGAGAACATCTTCGCCGAGCGTGAAAAGGGGCGGTCGATGCTCGAAGCGGCCGAAGTCGGGGCCATCCGGATCGCGAGACCTGTCGTCTTCGCTGTGCTGACCACCGTCGTCGCCTTTGCGCCGCTCCTGTTTATCGAGGGCACGCTAGGACGCCTGCTGATCGACCTGCCTCTCGTCGTCATCGTGGTCCTCATCCTCTCGCTCGTGGAGGCAATCTTCATCCTCCCGATGCACCTGTCGCACGACAACTCGGCGACGCGGCGCCCGAACGCTGTGGTGCGCGCCATCGGGGTCGCACGGGCCCGCGTCGACGCGAGCCTCCAACGTTTCGTGAATGGGCCGCTCACCAGAGCAGTCCGGTACAGCATCTCCAATCCCTCCGTCATCATGTCCGGGGCGACGGCCTCGATTTTCCTTTGCCTCGGTCTCATTGCCGGCGGGCGCCTGCCCTTCTCCTTCCTGCCGTCAATCCAGGGGGAAACCGTTGTCGCGAGTCTCCAGATGCCCCCGGGTACGCCGGTAGAGCGTACCCTCGAGGCGATCGCTGAAATCGAGGCGTCCGTGCTCCGTGCCGGTGAGCGGCTGACTGCAGAGCTGCCCGAGGACCATCCCGCGCCCATTCGGAACCTCTACTCCGTCGTCGGTGGTGCCGGCGGGGGTGGAGGAGGGCCGGGACAGACTGACACTCCCCGGGGATCCGCATCGAATCGTGCCTCGCTCACCGTCGAGCTGCCGAATCCCGAGGTCAGCGCGTTCACCCCGTCACAGTTCGAGGCCTCGTGGCGTGAGGAGTTGCCGGAGCTGACCGGGGTTCGCTCGTTCACCATTACATCGGACTTCTTTCGGGTCGCTGAAGCCATTGCAGTACAGCTCGCGTCCGACGACACGGAGGCGCTCGACCTCGCCTCGGCTGATGTAGCCCTCGAGCTGGAGCGCTTTACAGGTGTCTTCGACATCCTGACCGCTGACGATCTCGGTGAGCAGGAATTCCAGCTCGATCTGCGCCCTGAGGCGCGCTCCCTGGACATCACCCTCGACGACCTGGCCAACCAGGTGCGGAGTGCGTTCTTCGGATCCGAGGTCCAGCGGCTTCAGCGTGACGGTGAGGAAGTTCCTGTCTACGTCCGCCTCCCCGAGACCGAGCGGGACGCAATCGCCGACCTGTTGTCGTTCCGGATCTCGACGCCGCAGGGCACCCGTGTGCCACTCGAACAGGTTGCGACGGTCTCTCTTGGCAGCACCCCCACGAGCATCACCCGTCGCGACGGTGAGCGGATCGTCTCGGTTACCGCCGATGCAGATGAAACCGTGGTCACCACCGACGAAGTGAACCGACAACTCGAGCGCGCGGTCCTGCCCACGCTCAGTGCCCGTCACCCCAACGTCTCGTTCAGCCTCGGCGGAGAACGGGCCGAGCAGGATGACACCTTTGCGTCACTGGGGCGTGGCTTCCTGCTCGCGCTCCTCGGGATCTTTGCCCTGCTCGCGATTCCACTGAACTCCTACGTGCAGCCGCTTGTCATCATGTCGGCGATTCCATTCGGCATCATCGGCGCGCTTATCGGTCACGCGGTGGTCGGCGTCCCGGTCGGTCTGTTCAGCCTGTTCGGCATCATCGGTCTCACCGGCGTAGTGGTGAACGACACGCTGGTCTTCATGGACTTCGTGAATTCCGAAAAAGCCGAAGGTCACCCGCTCGAGGACGCGCTCCTCAACGCGGCGCGGCAGCGCTTCCGGCCTATCTTCCTGACCTCGCTGACGACCTTCCTCGGCATTTCACCACTGATCTTCGAGCGGAGCATTCAGGCTCAGTTCCTAGCTCCAACGGCCGTAAGTCTCGGGTTCGGGATTCTTTTCGCTACGCTGCTGATCATGGTCGTGGTGCCTGCGCTCGCGGTTCAGGAGGACCGGATCGTGCAGTGGTTCAGAGCTCGCCGCTCTGTCGTGGACGACGCTCCTCCACCTGTGGAGGCACTCGCTCCAGCCGGAGACTGAACCCCTCTGGCGTGTACCCTCCGCCAACGGGACATTGTCGGGCCTTGTCGAAGTAAGCGGCCAGCAGGTGCGCATGCCTCGACGTCCTCGCAGCCGGTCACCAAAGACTCATGGGCCGGCGGCGAACCCCGATGATGGAGTACGGTGTGGAGCAAGAGACTGGCGGAACGGGCACAGACATTCTCACAGGCGTCTCTGACGCCGTTCATGAACGCGTCGTCGGTCAGAATGAAGCCGTCGAGGGTCTGCTCGTTGCGCTACTGACCGGCGGGCACATTCTGCTCGAGGGTCTTCCCGGTCTGGCCAAGACGTTGATGGTGAGGACGTTGGCCGAAGCGATCCACACAGGATTCCGACGGATCCAGTTCACGCCCGATCTGTTGCCCACCGACATCGTCGGGACGCCCGTGTTCGATCAGTCCTCCGGCGACTTCAAGGTCCAGAAAGGCCCGATCTTCTCGAACATCATCCTCGCCGACGAGATCAACCGCGCCCCGCCCAAGGTGCAGGCCGCCCTGCTCGAGGCGATGGAGGAGCGGCAGGTCACGATCGCAGGGGAGACGTTCCATCTCGAGAACCCGTTCATGGTGCTCGCGACACAGAACCCGGTCGAGCTGCACGGTACGTATCCGCTGGCCGAAGCTCAACTGGATCGCTTCGCGATGAAGCTGGAGGTTGGCTACCCGGATCGGGTCGAAGAGAAGGAGATCGTCCGTCGCGTAGCAAAGGGCACGCCGATTCCCGTGGATACGGTCATCACAGTGGATCAGATCGCCGAGGCTCGGAGGGCCGTGGCCGAGGTTCGGCTCGAAGACGACGTGCTGGACTACATCGTCGAGTTGACGTTCGCGACCCGCGAGCCGTCCAAGTACGGGCTCTCGGACTTCGAATCGCTGATTGAGTACGGTGCATCACCACGGGCAACGATTTTCCTGACACGCACGGCTCGCGCGCGGGCTTTCCTCCAGGGTCGCGACTATGTCCTGCCCGACGACGTGAAGGCGATGGCGCCGAAGGTCATGCGTCACCGACTCCGCACCACCTACGAGGCGGACGCACGCAGTATCAACTCCGATCAACTGATCGCCCGCGTTCTCGAGGCCGTACCGGCACCCTGATGTCGGCCGATCCGCACCACGTCTTCACCCCCGAGGTTACCGCGCAGCTCAAACGTATTGAGCTGACGACCGCAGGCCTCGTCGAGTCACTCTTCTCCGGCGAGTACCACTCGATCTTCAAGGGGCGCGGCCTGGAGTTCTCCGACGTGCGGGAGTATCAGCCAGGGGACGACGTCCGCTCGATCGACTGGAATGTGACGGCGCGCCGCGGTCGGCTTTTCGTCAAGGAGTTCGTTGAGGAGCGACAACTCAACGCACTCGTCATGGTCGATCTCTCCGCATCAAAAACATTCGGCACCGGAGCAAAGCAGAACGCGCTCGTCGCCTCGGAGATCGCCGCGATTCTCGCCCTCGCCGCGACCGCGAACAACGACCGGGTCGGCCTGCTCCTCGTGACCGACCAGGTGGAGCACTTCATCCCGCCGGACACAGGCCGTCGGCACGCGATGCGGCTCGTCCTCGAGCTGCTTGCATACCGACCGGAAGGCCGTGGGACAGCCCTCTCCACGGGGCTTCGATATGCAGACAAGGTGCTCCGACAGCGAACGACGGTCTTTCTGATCAGTGACTTCCTTACCGGAGCCACCACGGACCCCGAGCTGACTCGTTCCGCGCGGAAGCTCGCCTGGTACCACGACCTCGTGCCGATCCGACTCACCGATCCGGCCGCCAGTGAGCTGCCGAGGGTCGGGATGCTCGCCGTCGACGATCCCGAGACCGGGCAACGACGAGTCGTGAACACGAGTCGGCGGAAGGTACGCGATGCCTGGCGGGCGCATGCGAAGCAGACGCGCGCACGCATGGACGAACTGTTCCGCGATCTGCAACTCGATGTCATCGACATCGACGCGCGCGAGGAGTATCTGCTACCCCTGATCGGCTTCTTCCGGCGCCGCGCGAGGATCCAGCGATGAAGGGCCTCGACGGCTTCCTGGCAGCTGCCCTCCTGACATCCGTGCTCGTGGCGACACCAGCGCACACCCAGGAGGCCGGGAACACCGTCTCCGTATCCGAAATCAACCTGACGGCCGACACCGTCAGCATCGGCGATCTCGTCGATCTTTCATTCGTCGTCGACCTGCCTCAGGGCACGATCCTCTTCGTTCCCGACTCCCTCGACACATCCAACTTCGAGTCGTTCGAGCCCGTCCATTGGTCGATCGAGTCCCAATCAGACGGAGGAGCGCGGCTCACGGTCACGTATCCGTTGATCGCTTTTCAGGTAGGCGGAATCGCTGTGCCTGAGTTCCCGATCTTCGTTGCCCGGAGCAGCGAGTCCGTGCGCGCCGACTTCTCCAGCGAGGGCGATCGGGTCGGGAGCTGGACTGCATTTCGAGGGGAGCCGTCCGCGACGCCCTCCGCTCGCCTCCTCATGATTCCACCCCAACCGCTCTGGGTCGCGTCGGTGCTCGAGATCGAGGACGCGTCGAACGGTGTCCAGCCACGACCCGTAGCCGACGTCGTGGGTGGAGCTCGTCACTGGCCAGCGACCCTGCTTCTCGTGCTCTTCGGGGCGCTTCTCACCTGGATCGTGTTCACCTCGAGTCGCGCGGCATGGATCAGCGTGCGAGACCGGCCCCTGCCACCGCCAGATCCTCGTCTTGCGGCGCTCGCCGCTTTCGATGCGCTGTTGGCGGAGGGTCTCCACAGACAGGGTGACGTTCGGAGTTTCTATACCCGGGCCAGCGATATCACACGGCGCTTCGTTGAAGTGCTCGATCAGCGGTGGGGTCCGGCTCAGACGAGCACCGAGCTGATGACCGACCTGGAAAGGGCGACGGAGCGTCCGGACTTTACCTCGATCCCTCAGGTCGACGCTCTGACGGGTGTCATGGGCCATGCCGAGGAAGTGAAATTCGGCGGTGACCGACCGGCGGCCGACGACGCCGAGCGTGAGGTCAGCGAAGTACGCAGTTGGATTGAAGGGACACCATCTCCATGACGCTCGACTTCACCCAGCCACGCTGGCTCTTCCTGCTGGCAGCCCTCCTTCCGCTCGCGGTGCTGCTTCGACCCGGGCCAAGGGCGGCACTCACCATGGCGGCATCTGATGATGGATTCGGTCGCGCCACGGGACGAAGCTGGCTTCAGTGGCTCCCCCTGCTTCTTCGGCTCGTCTCGTTCGTCGCACTGATTGGAGCACTGGCCGGTCCCCAGGCGGTCCGCGTATTCGAGGAGCCCCAGGAAGAAGGTGTCGGCATCGCGCTCGCGCTGGACCTCTCGACATCGATGTGGGCCGAGGATATGGGTGCACGGGTCAGTCGACTCGATGTAGCGAAAACGACTGCCATGTCGTTCATCGATGCGCGTGACGACGACATCGGCCTGGTCGCATTCGCCGGCGAAGCTCTGACCCGCCTGCCGCTCACGCACGATGGGTTCGTCGTGCTCGATGCAGTCGAACAGCTCGAGGTCGGACTGCTCACCGACGGAACCGACATCGCCGGGGCGATTGCGGCTGGGGCCGGGCTCCTCGAAGACACGCCCCACGAGTCGAAGGTTCTGATTCTCGTCACCGACGGAGCTCATAACAAAGCCGGCGTGATGCCCGACCTGGCGGCACGTGCCGCGGCTGCAGTCGGAGTCACCATCTACCCGGTCGCAATCGGGCAGGAACGAGGCCGGGACCAGAACGCGATGGAGACCGTACTGACGCAGGCCGCGCGCATTACCGGAGGCGAGTACTTCCAGGCCACCGACGTGAACGCCCTGAGCGCCATCTATGAGGAGATCGATCGGCGTGTTCAGCCCTCGGAGGCAACGATCCAGCGGATCGAAACCACCCCGTACCGCTGGCTCCTCGCTCTCATCGGGCTCTCGCTTGCCGTTGCGGCGATCGCTCTGCGCGGCTCTTCGCTGGGGGTCCTGCCGTGATCTTCGAGCGTCCCGATCTGATCATCCTGGCTCCGACCCTCTGTTTCCTCGT
>Ga0222718_10002219_pt1 | contig 17653 bp, 19 predicted proteins | sample C33_27DmetaG_FD_165045 | JGI IMG/M metagenome (GOLD analysis project Ga0222718, IMG submission 165045) | Estuarine water microbial communities from San Francisco Bay, California, United States - C33_27D | ecosystem: Environmental > Aquatic > Marine > Unclassified | place: USA: California... | reverse complement strand
CCGGGATCATGCTGAAACCACTGACAGCAGCAGGTGCCGCAGTGTTGCCCGCAATGTTCTGAGTTATCTCCGACGGATCAGAGCGTTTGCCCAGTGGGCTAATTGCAACAACCCGGAAGGTGAAATCGCCGGTTTCGTCCGTCAGGAAGGTCAGGTTGTTGTAGGGCGTATCACCAACAGTGAAGAAACTGAGGTTGTTAGCCGTCTTGAACGAAACCTGATAACCAGTTGCACCATCAACGTTGTGCCAGGAAATATCAATTTCAGTGGTGACGCGGTTGCCGGATTCAACCAAACGCTCGCTGACATCAATACCGCCTGGGGCAGCAGGCTTCTGGTTCAGCGTGGTGATATCACGAGGCTGCAGCGCTAGTCCATCTTCAATGTGGGCGTATTTGCTGTCGTTATGCTCCAGCGCGGTGATTTTGTAGTTTTCGCCGTCTTCGGTGACGCTGATAACGCGATATGTGGCAGCCGCAACATCGCTGGTTTCGACCATGTAAATGGTCTGCGCTGCTGGTGCAGAACTGAACGCTGTGCTGACCGTGATCGTCTTGGCGTCAAAGTCGCCGTCGCTGATGTCACGCTGCTCAACGCGACCATCGGGCATCACCACGCTTACGGTGTCGCCTTCATCCACTGCGATGCTTTGATCCAGCGTCAGCACGGTGGTGGTTGCACTGGCAACGCGCCCGCCTTTACGCGCACCGGCACGCATCTGATCGGCAATCTTGATTAACTGCCCAGGGCGGACAATCGCGCCATCAAGACCAACGGTGAAGGTGCAGGTGGTTGTTTCTTCCTGCTCGGAATACAGCAGCCAACGACCTAGACGGTTGGCTTGACCGCGACTGGTGCAGGCAAACGCCGCCATGCGGACTTCGATGATGCCGTATTTGGCAATTGCCGCTTCATCAGAAACGTATTCAACCCGCTGCTGATAGGCGTTTTCCGGGTCGTTCCAGGTGACAAGGGCAACGGTGTGGCGAGCTTTAAGGCTGCTGCCTTCATAGTTAAAGATGCCTTCAATAACGTTGCCGTTGTTAAACAGCGCGGCTGGATCCTTCGGGCTGTCTTGCGTAAAGGCAATCTGACCGGCAGACCAATACGCCATGCCACGGAAGCATGAGCAGAAGTCCTGAACAACGTTGTATGCCTCTTCGCGTGATTGCAGGTAAACGTTGCAAAGGAAGCGTGGTTCTGTACCGCCTGCGCCATTATTGACCGCCTGATTACAGTATTTTGAAATCTCATAAAGTGTCCATTTATCGACCTGGGCGTTAGTAACAAAACGGCCTAATCCATACCTTGAGCTAAGAACAAGGTCACGCAGTATCCAAGCTGGATCCGCACACCAAGCAGTAATAAACGTTCCATCCCAGACACCCGAATAGGTCAGGCTGCCATCAGCGTTGACGGTGGCATTGTTTGGGATCTGAACCTTGACGCCCTTGATGTCATAAGCGCGAGTTGGGATCGACTGAAACTGCGATGCTTCAAACCGCAAGCCAACCAATGCGGTCAGCGGATAACGCAACTTGGCATCGATGATTTCGGTGTACCCCGCAAACGTCATCAGGCGGACGTTGTTGGTGTTGTCATTAACGCCTGAAACGCGCTTTAGACGAATGTCCCAAGGGGCATCACCAGTTAGTTCAATTCGATGGCTCCGCTCATAGGTACTGGTGCATTTGCCGCTCACAGTTGTATTGACCTTTTCAACGTAACCGCCGCCGTCAGATTGAACCTCAATGGAATATCCAATTGACGTGGCCTTTAATCCATTGTCGACTTTAAAAATCTGATTAAATGCGACACGGACTACAACTGCGTCAACGTCGCTGTCTGTGATTGTGCGAACGACAGTATCGCCAACATTGTCGCCAACAGAGCTGTTGACGTTAACCGCATTTTCGCTTGCAGAAAAACCTTCAACGTACGTCTGATTTTGTGTGCCTACGCGCGAGGCAAAATCGCTATAAACAAAATTGTCTGTTCCATCGCTGTTTTGCAGTGGTGTATCGTCAAAAAAGATTGACTGCTCAGGTTCGTCGGGCGTCGCAAATCCTTCGATTTCGCCTTCACTTAGGACATCAATTAAGCGAATGCTGGACTTACTAAATAGCGAGTTAGCGTCATCACTACGCTCAGGCCCAGCACTTTGAACAACGACCGTTTGCTGGACGTTGACGTTCTGCTGTGGTGCAGGTTGTGAACGGCGACCACCACCGGAGCCAGCAATGCGCTTTGCCATTAGATGTCCGTCGTACTAACGCCTGCCGATACAACCACGCTACCGACCCGCATCCGCCCGTAACAGATTGGGACTGGATTTCCTTGGGCCGTCAGGTTGACAGCACCGTTGTAGATGTAGCTGGCGCGGTTGTCAGCCGGATCGTTGTTTGCCGGATCAAATGAGCTTCTGCGGTTAGGCGTATTACTGCTTAAACCAGGCAGGTCAGCAGGCTGCGGTGAAAGAAGTTGACCTGTGCCATACAAAATCAAACCAGCACCAATTGCAGAAGCAGCGACGCCTATTGCAGTACCAATGCCAGTGCCAGCAGCGGCGCCACCAAGGCCAAAGGTGCCAAACAAACCAGCACCAGGAAAAAGGAATGAAACCGCAACTAACGCGACTCCAGCCAAAATCGTGCCAATGCCGCCACCGCCACCAGCACCCACAAGCACTGGTGTAATGCTTATTTCTTCATCCTGGCCAGTGGGATTGTGAACCTCATCTAACTCTTCAATTGCTGCTTTTCCAACCTGGACGATATAGCCAACACCTCGTTCACCAGCAGTAACTAATGCTTGCTGAAAACCTTCAAAGTTGGCGCACAATGCGCGAATTGCCTCAGCAGGCGTATTTAAATCAAATTTATGAATGCGGCCAAACTGTTTGCCAAGTTCACCGCGTAACACCACTCGCTTCATAGCCGACTCCTATGCCGCAAGATGTGGGTGGTGTTCTTCCGATAATAGCCGGACCACAAATCACGGCTAGACAACCTTCGCTCCAGGTGCTGCAAAATCAGGTCATCACCGATATAGACCGCAACGTGGTTGGAGACTGGCGAAACAATTTGCATCAGCAATGCATCGCCATATTGCGGCTCAGCGTCCTGGCCAACTGAAACAAAGTCTTCATTCTCAAAGTTTTCAACAAAGGTGTTCATGCCTTTGTGCCACCATTCGCCGTGCCGTTCGTAATCAGACAGTTCTAGGCCCCATTCCTGCTTGTACCAGTCACGTGCTAGGGCATAGCAATCCAAGGTGCCGTAACACCATTCCCGTCCGATCAGCGGTGGCTGCCAGCCTTCAGGTTCGTAGCTCGCCCACAATCCAGTCGGCCAACCAACGATGTGCCAAGGCAAGCCTGATGCTTCCATTGCGGCACGGTCAGCCATGCTCGCCTTTGGTTTCATGTTCGGGTGGCTATGGACCACAGCGGTGATCGCACCAGCATCATCAGCAGCGGCGTAGTCCCGTGGTTCCATCACAAAGCTCATTTCTTCGGTGGCGATGTTGCGGCAAGGGAAATAACGCTCTTTGCCTTTGACAATGACCACCAAACCGCAGGCTTCGCGTGGATATTCCTTTTCCGCGTGCTGTTCTGCCGCCGCCTTGGTTTCGGGCTTCATCCAATCAGTCCCGCACTTGGGAAGCCGCCGTAAGGGATTTCGGCGTTTTCGCCAAAGCGGAGCTTGCAGCTAGACAGGCGGTGACCGCACACGTCATTGGCAACGTCTGCAACTGAGTTATCGTTGTGGTCGAAATAGTTGGTGCCGGTATAACCGCAACCTTCGCCTTTGTAGGTCCAAGGGCAAATGTTTTGAATAATCTGACGGCGAGGCAGCTTTACGCCAGCAACGTCAAACGTGGCGGCCAGTTCAAAACTGACAACAGCGCGGTTTTCGGAAACCTTGCGATCAACAATGTATATCTCACGCGGAAACTCGGCGAACGGGTCCGCCGTTGCGTTTGTCTCGCTAGTGAAATTGACAGCGTCAATGTATTTCTTAAGCGTGCGAATTCGAGTGACAGTTGCGCCAACCAGATCGTTGTATTCCAACACCAAGGTCGTAGCAAGGCTCAAGACATTGCTGATGCTGATGGTGGGACGCGGCAGTTGTCCGTTACCTTGGTATGTAAAACCTGTCGCCTCAATTGGATAGCGTTGATAGGTATTGCCGTTCCAGACAATGTTGCCGCTGATTTGCTCGTTGACGCCAGCGTGAAAGCGGTAAACCTGATCAACGCCAATACTTGCAGCGGTGCCGTCAAGCTCAAACAACTCGATCACAGCGCTAGGCGCCAGCTTGTTCAGCTCTTCGCCAACGGCGCTAACAGCCTCCCAAACGCAAGTGCCATCCTCGACTTCTGTCCCACGGACAACAGGCCACGGATCCGGCTCGTTGGCCGCACTTGTACCAGCAGTCGTACAGCGAAAAACAAGGCCGCTTGACTGAACGGTTGTGGCGCGTCGGACATCACCAACGCTGAAGGCTGTACTAGCGGCCCAGGCGGTAAATGCCATTACGGTTCAAATACTTGCTCAAAGGTTGCCGTGATCGTATTGATGTCGGCGTATTGATGATCCCGTGACCAAGACCGACAGACAAATTTGTAGGTTTCAGAATCGTCAATAGGCGACCAGTCGAACGACTCAACGCCCGCCCTTGCATCTAGGAATGCTTCAATATTGTCAGCGGTGCTATTAGTAGCAGCAGACCAGCGAAGCTCCCAGATCTTAGGGTTTTGGTTAATGCCAAACGTCACACGTTGTTCATAGCCATCGCCAAATTTGGCGGTACGAACAGCAGGTTGAGACTTTTTCTGTGCGCCAAAATCAGGCGTGAATTCAAAGGTGGCCATTAGCTCAGCAAACCTCCTGGACGCTTCTGCTTGATCAGCTCGGCACGCACAGCAGCGCCTAATGCTTCACCCAGTTTATTGGCATTAGGTTGATCGCCTTGCACTTGGGTTCCGCTGGCATCAACGTTGACGGTGATGTTGCCCATGCTGCCGCCGTCTTTAACCTTGACAGGGATGCTGCGGCCATCAGGCAGGGGTACATAAGCTTCCGGGGTGCTGCCTTCACCAAACAGAGCCATTTGCGGGCTGTTGGCAATACCGCCACGTGCATATTTGCGAAGCGGGACAGGGCCACGCTGGCTCATGATGCCGCCCATTGAGAAAAGGTTGGGGAACAAACCTTTGCCCAGTGCCTGCATGCCGAAATTGATCAACATCTTGCCGATCTGTTTCAGCAGGTCACTCATCACTTCGCGGAAGGATTTTGCCTTGTCAATAAGGCTGATTAAGGCATCGCCCATGCCGCTTGCGAAAGTAGTGACAATAGATTGGCCAAGTTTTTGAGCTTCCGTCAATTCCTTATTTGTTTCTTTTTGTTTTTTAGAAAGTTGTGCCATTTCACGCTTTTCTTCTTTGCGCAAACGCAAAATTTTGCCCCGCAAAGTTTCTTCGGCTTTAAGTGTGTCAATTTTCGCCGTATTAAAATCAATTTCTTTTGCGTTAAAACGTTCGGTGTTTTGTTGCACCGTAGTTTCGTAATCAATAAGTGCAACTGCTAAATCATTGCGATCTTGCGCCGCTTGATTTCTACGCTCTGCCAAAGCAAGCATCTCTTCGCTTGCAGTGCGCATTTTTTTCTTCTTGCCTTCCTCGTCATCTTCGCCGCCAGTTGGCAAAGGTTTGTCGCCAAGTCCGGTTCCAAATTTAAAATCAAAACCTTGACCAAACAAATCTTCAGGCGTGAACTTGTCTTCGCCTGCACCAAAGGCACCAAAAATTGCCTTTCTCAATTGATTGGCCAATGCAACGCCGGGGTTGTATTGCATCAAGTCGTATAAACGCTTGATCATTCGAGCAAACGCTCCGCCTATTTTTGAAAAAACAATGGCAATATTTCTACCGACATTTACCCAGCTTGTGACGTATTCCTTGACTAAGCGATCATTGCGCTTTAACCAGTTAAGCGTGTCAGTTGTATTGTCCTGAAGAAACGCGCCAACCTTTTGAAAAAAGCCGCCGTAACTAACAGTTGCTGCAGTCAGAGCAACTTGTAAACGTTTGCCAGCATTCTCAGGCGCTGTTGCAAGCTGCTCAACACTGACTGCATATCGATCTGATAACTCTTCAGCAAAAGTCAGAAAATCTTGCAGGCTTACTTTGCCGTCTTCTAGTGCCTTATCAAGTTGTGCCGGTGTCTTACCAATTGATTGGGCAAAAATTGTGAATGCACCCGGCAGTCGCTCACCGATCTGTTGACGAAGTTCTTCGGCGCTTACTTTGCCTTTCGAGAAAACCTGGCTAGTTGCGACTAGGGCCGAGTTAAGGTCTTCAGCGCTACCACCAGTTGCAATAATTGCAGCCGAGATACCGTTAAAAACTTTTGTCGTGTCTTCAGTGGTAAGACCGGCACCACGCACACTGGCTTTCAACCTTGTGTATTGCTTAGTCGCCTGATCAAGCGGAAGAAGAAATGTTTTTTGTGCCGCTGCAACTGCATCAGTGCTTTTTTTGTAATCGTCAAGATCGTCGCTGACTCCAGCTAATGCAATCTGAAAACGTTTAATGTCAGCCACTTGTTCGGCTGCTTGGCTAGCGAATTGCCTTAAAGGCGAGACAACTGTGCTGCCAATAGCCGCACCTGCCAATGGACTGCCAAACGCAGCACCAACACCTGCACCTATAAGCGCTTCTGGGCCAAGCAAACCTGCAGAACCAATGGCGGCTAATGCACCACCGGCCCCTCCAGTCCGACGGCGACCCTGGGCCTTTGCAGCCTGACGCTCAAAACGTTGAGCTTCTTGAGTTGCCTGCCTAAATTCCTTGCTTGTTACATCAACGCTGTTTGCTAGCTCACGCCATGCACGGCTGTAATCATTCAGAGCGTTAATACTTTTGCTTCTTATATCTCTATCGTTTTGACGCAGGGTATTGGCAAGATCCTTGAATTTTTTATTTGATACAACAGAACGCGATGCAACATCATTCAGCTTTGCACTTAACTGAGTAAGCGCAACATCACCTTCTTTTTTAATGCGGAGCCGAATCTCGGAGGTGATGCTCATTTGCGTTCCGCGTTGAGGATTGACAGCGCCGTTGTCTCCATCACCTGCACGCCTTCAAATACAGCGACAGGATCCTTGACTGAATACAGCTTACAGAGCCATTCAAGACTCGGGTAGTTCAATCCCGTCAGCCCAGCCATGCTTGTGTGCCACTGGGTCGACATACGGATAAACATCAAAACTATTTCCCAGTTTTCCTCCCACACCTCACAATCCTGCTCAACAGCCTCCAGCCGGGCTGCAGCAATCTGCTCTGGGCTTGCACCTAATGCTTTTAGGTCAGCCTCTCTCTCGTCAACTACGCCGCCCTTGGCCCAGTACCTAGCGGCGTCTTTTAGTTTTTTGCAGCAGCTCCAGTGACGCTGTTTGCGTATGCCTCAATCAAGCCACGCAACACATAGGGGTCATCGCAAAGCTGCTTTTTGTTCTTTTCAGTAAAAGGAACAGGCTTACCGTTTTCGTCGTTGATGCCTTCCCAGCCAAGCAAAATCTCGTCAACAAGAGCGTCATCACCCTTGTCAACGAGATTGTTGAAGGCAGAGCGGCTGATCTTTTTGAAGACTGCTTCAAACGTTTGAGAATCAAACTGGTTGCCGTCGACAGGGACTTCAACCTTGACTTCCCACTTGTAGGAAGCAGTCTTCTTAAGAACGAATGCCACGCAGAATCAGGTGAAAGCTAGCGACACCTCGTTGTTTCCAGCCGCGCCAGGCAGTGCCAGGTAAGGCAAGGACAGCGAGATAACGCCGTTGGTATCACCGTAGGATACTCCAGTAACATCAGTCTGCGCTGCGGTGAGCGTGACGATGTTGCCGCCGGTTGCACCAAGAACCATGCTGCTAGATGCAGTGGCTGCGCTAACAGCGTCTGCAAAATAATCAGTGGACCCGATTGCAGGAGCTTCAATCACTGCAGTGCCGCCAGGGGCGCGGTTAGTGATCAACACTTCCTTGCTGGAAGCCGTTTCTTTGTAGATCAGCTCGTTATTCAAAGCCAGATCAAACGACTCAATGCGCTGGCTGGTTTCACCAAAGAAGGTGGCCGTCGTCAGGTTGGTGTCGTTGACTTCCAGTGCTGCAGCTTGGTTAGCGACAGTGAAGGTGCCGGACAGGGCAGTGCCATCAGGAGCGTTGTAGATCCCGATGAAGTTGAAGCTGGCAACAGCAAACTGACCAGCGGTGAAGTTGAAGCTCACCGAACCACGGGCGCCAGTGATCTTGTGGCGCGTGCCGTCGTAGAAGCAGTAGATGGTTGCAGAGTCAAAGCTGCTGCTGACTGGCGCATAGGTGACGCTGGTGTCTGCAACAGTGGTTTCAGACAAACCGCAGGACTTGAGCAGCGGGCCAAAAGCAGGTGCAGTACCAGCAGTCCCGGAACCAGCAAGCTCAACGTCAAAAGTGACGCTTACACGCTTGTTAGCAACCAGGGTTGCACGGGTGCTGTTGCCAATAAACCCTTGATAAGCAGCGGCCTGAACGTTGTCAGACTCAATAGGGGTCACTTCAAGGTTGGTGACCTGAACAGCGTCAGAACCACCGACGGGAGTTGGATCCGTCCCGTAAGTTGATTCAATCTTCGCGATCAGGAATTTCTTCCGGGTTAGTGCCATTGTCGGTGGGAGCGGGTGGTTCTGTAATCAGTGTAAGTTTCCCAGTTTTTGGGTCAAACAAGTAACTGCCGCCCGCGCCGGGATTGGGAACTTCCTTACGAATTTTAGCCATGATGTCAGTTGCTAGTTAGGTCAGTTCTGCTAGTGCGATAACGCACTAAGTAGTCTTGTGTGATGACACCCAAAGGCACATCAGCTTCATACAGACTGAATTCTGTACGGTCTGGTGTCAAGTCAAGCGCATTGCCATTGCACGTTTGATCCGCCATCAAGCGGGCATGCACTTGCTGCGTAAATGCATCCGAGTTGTCGTCTGGCAAGGCAGCACGAACAAGTGTCGTCACCCTTACGCGCATAGTGAAATCAAGTTTGTCAAAAAAATTGGTGTCTACTGGTTGATCATTGACAGGCTCAATAATGATCGCAGGCACTTCACCACGGGCCAACGGTTCAACACGTGAGCGATAAATGGTTGCCGTTGTAATGGCATCCAAATTGCTCTTCATTCGGGCAAGAATCTTTTCGCGTATGGTGTCAGCCATTTCTAAGCAGCCGCAACTTGATACACATTTAAAACAACGCTAGGCCGCGATGGGCGAGTGTACGGACTAGTAATTGCAGCCCCAGCTCGCAAAGAAACGTTGGCGTTGCTAGGCGCCCATATCAATTCGATGTAATCCTCTCTGGCAAGCGTCAACGTGTGATCAATAAGCAAGTTGTTGTTACCGCGAACGCCGCCGTGTTTTTCGATGACGCTGGCAGCAGTAGTCGTTGCATCAACATCACCATCACTGCCGCTGTTATTTCTTCTCAACCAAAAATGTGCATCGTGAATTTGCGTGTCATTGTTTGACAGTTGCAAATTAAATTCAAAAACATAAACGCCGGGATTATCAACAGTAATACGGCTGTTCAGTTCTATTCGAACGCCGTCGCCATTGGGATCAGTTTTGTTAAAAGTAACCTCAGTCGGTGTATCGGCCGTTGCAGTTTGTTCAACAGTGCTAGAAAACTCGCCCCAATGCCCAGGCGAGCCGTAATAGTGCAGCTTGTTCCAGCCTTCTACTCCGTTACCAATCTTTTGATTGCCCGTATCGGTTTCAAAGCCGATTTCACCCGGAAGCAAAATGGGATTGCCTGCTGCCCAGTTGGCTCGTGTAGCGACTCTCTGGACAGCCATGTTCAATCCTTGCTGAGTAACAACTCAGAAAAAATACCGTCGTCAATAGCCCTGTTTTCACGCACGGTGTAAGCAGAACTATCGACAGTGATTGAAGTGCCACGGGAGGCACTGCTCACATCAGAAGTCGCCGCATAAAGCAGATACTCCCGACTTAAAGCCATACCTCCCGCGATCACCTCCACAGGCGAATCCAAAATGCCAACAAACTCATCACCTTCGCCAATTTGGCAGGTGACACCGAATTCATCGGTGTTGAGAAATGCCAGCGTTTCAGATAGCGCCATCAGGATCAGTTGCCGTACTTCTTGCTGTAAACGAGAGACACGGCGCACACAAACACAGGAGTGGTGCCGCCAAGAGTGGCAACAGCACGGACATAGCGTTCGGTGTCGTTGACGTTGATGCTGATCTTTTCAAAACCAGCGCCGCCGTCGGTCACTTGGGTGAAGGTTGCACCGCTGATGTCGCTCCAATCGGAGTTGTTTGCAGATTCCTGCAGCTTGACATCAAGGGTGGGCGAGGTGCCGGTGCCAGCCTCGGAGTCGAGGATGACAATGGCTTCGCCTTCAGCGTCGTTGGAGCCTTGCAGATCGAAGCCGGTGCCGTTTGCAGAAGCAGAACGGGAATCAGCGCCGAGCAAGCTGCCGACGTAGGTCTTAGACCCGAGGTTGTGAATCATTGGTCTTTCTCCGTTTGGGAGCGGGTTTAACAGGTTGAGGCTTCACTTCAGCCTCGATCACAACTTCCTGAGGTTCGGGAGCGGGCATCGCTTTCCCAATGCCAATCAGCAAAAGAGCTGATCTTTGATCCGTTTCGACGAAATCGCCTTCTTGGACCTGTTTCAAGTCAACGATGGTTGACTTAAGCATTTTGATGCGCATACCCGCTCCTCCTCCTTATCAGGACAGCTTGCAGATGGATTCAGGGTGACGGATAGCCACGTCGTAGTCCTGCATGGCCACCACACGGACGGTGCCAGAGGCAGAGCCGGTGTAGGGGTCAACCATGATGTCCAGACCGCTCCAGAAGCCAATCATGATGTCGCTGAAGTTAGCGAACACCGCAGTGTTGGCAGGCATCGAGTTGGACACGTAAGCCGAGTAACCGTTGATGGTGTTGTCGGATTCGTAGACGAACTGCGCGGTGTTGCTGGCCTTCTCGGTGGTCTTCAGGGTTCCGCGCAGAGCGGAATTCATCAGATAACCAAGGTTGCCGAACAGAGCGTTGTCGGTGCTAAGCGCAGCCTCTGCGTTGACGTAGTCAGCAAAGGTGGTGACGCCAGACTCGGTGTTGATGCCGGTGACGTTCAGGAAGCCCAGCGGATAAGAGCCGGTGCCAGTGCCGTTGATGGCCTGGTTTTCAACTTCAATGGCGATCTGTTGAGCCAGGTCACGACGGACCAGATTCTCAACGTCAACGCTGGACTGAAGCAGAAGGCGACGGCTGTAATCAGTCAGCGCACCGATGGTGCGGGGCTGCATGGTCACCTGATCCACGGTCAGCTGCGATTCGGTGATCGAACCGGATTCCGCCACGTGGTAAGTGGTTGCACCGCCGGACTGGCGAGGAATTGCAACCATGCCCTGGAGGCCGGTCATCACGTTGGCGCCAGCTTGGGTCAGCACCAGGGACTTACGGAGCAGGTCGATGAAGCTTTCGCTCATCAGATCCGTAGCCACCAGATCGCCACCGCCAGAAGCAGCGCCGACGGTCAGGTCGCGACGGCCATAACCCAGCACATCGGCGGGGATCAGGATGCCACGGGCTTCCTTGCCGCTCTTCTCTTGAGCAGCACGGCTGACTTCAAATTCGAAACCAGCAGCACGCTGAGCTTCCTTGTCATTGGGATGAGCAAGGGCTTTCAGTGCGCGGACGAAGGAGAATTCACGAACCTCCTTGTCGGTCATGCCGATTTCGGCATCCTTGGCCTGAATGGGCTTCTCTTCAACACCCATCTTTTCCAGAAGGGCAGAACGAAGATCTTCAAGACCACGGGAGTTAGCAATAAACTCCTGGGCCATTTCGATGTTCTTGGTGCGTTGGCCAAGAGCCATCATTTCGGCTACTTCCTTTGCCTTGGCCTGAGCGGCCTCAGCGCGGATAGCCTCAATGTTGAGGTTTTGATCCACGGTGTTAACTCCGTTGGGTTGACTTTGCACGGCTGAGGCCGTAGCAGTGCCTTCATTATGAGAGAAAGCACGTCCCAGGCCAACTGAATTGTCGGCTGGGATAGTAACCAGACTTATTTCAAAAGGCTGGTATTTGGTGGCACGATAAGTCACGGGTGACGTTGACTCATCGGCCTCCATTTCGTCAATCTTGTAGCCAAAACTGACGTTGCGGATAATGCCGTCGCGGATCAGCTCTTGCATCTCGCGGCCAAGCTCATTGTTGGCCAATTTGACACGTGCATATGCACGCTTGTCTTTGATATACGCCTTTTGAACTACACCAACAATGCGATCAGCATCATGCTGATAAAGCAGAGGTGCGCCATCATTTAAGCGTGCAAGATCCATGGATTTGGTATCCATGTTTAGGACTTCCATGCCGTAATAACGCTCAACCGGCGCTTCACTGGCAAATGGAAATTCAAGGGTGCGATCTTCTTCGTCGTAAGAACGAAAATCAACACTCAGCGCACGCTTAAGGGTTTTCCCTTCGTAAAAACGCAATGCGGCGATTTTGGTCAACGTAGAGAAACGATGGCCAACCAACCTATCGCTTGGCTCGTAACCATCACCGTCATCGCGATAAACACGAATCAATGCAGCCGGATCTTCTTCCGATGCATTAATCGTGAAGGACGAATCAGGCACGTCGATTGATTCACTGCGCGAAATGCGAGTGATCTTGCCGCGTGCAGTGCCGCCGCTGGAATCCCACGAAACGAAGTCCCCGACTTTCAGTCCGTCAGGTGCAGCGCGGTCTTCTACAACCTCAGCTACCTCTTCAACAACTTCAGGTGCTTCGACTTCAGGCTCAGCAACAGCGGCCGAACGCACTTGGACACCAGTTGGCGCAAAGCCGCGTGCCTCGCGTTTCATTAGATCCACAAACGGGCTTCTCATTAGTTTAGATGTTTTTACTCAGGTTCCTGCTCATGTTGAGTCGGATGCTGAGTGGGGGCAACTTCATTAAATTGCGTCGCACCGTTCAGAGAAGTCTGTGACGGATCGGTGTCCAGTGTGATGTTCAGTTCATCGGCAACTGCTAATTCATGCTGCCGTTGACGCATCTGCTCTTCAAAATCACCGCCGTGCAATGCAATGACTTGAGACAGGGTCATGATGCCGCTGCGGATCAAATCTTTGTAAGCAGCCGCTTCCTTTTGTGGGTCGACAAACTGGGCTGCAGGTGCCATCCACTTGGCGGCCATGTAACGACCAGGGTTGGTGTCGTAATTAGGCAGATCAAGCACGCCAGCCAAGACGGCCATATCAAGCCACTTCTCGTAAACCTCTTCGCACAAAGACTCAATCACGTACTGCTGCAGCACCTTGTAATGGGTGCGTGTTTCAAGCAGCTCTAGACGCGAAGAGCTGTAGTTGCTTTGCGAAAAGTCCGAGCTGACTTGCGTGTAACTACAACCAACCCCAGCAGCCACAGCTCGCAGCATTTGCTGCACAAATGGAGTGAACCCATCATCAGGGCGATTGGGATTGAAGAATTGCATCTCCTCTCCCGGCGCCAAGCGGCGGATGCTGCCCGGCGAGAAGTCAAGGACTGACTCTTCGTTGTAAGTGCCATCCTCGAAAAGCTCTTGATCAGGAGTCTTGACGAATGCCATCATGCTGCTGCTGGCACGAGCAGCGACAATCTCTGCTTCTTCGTATCCAGACAGATTGCGTAGGCGCATGATCGCCGTAGCAAACGCACTGACGCCACGGGTTTGGCCTGGACGCTCTATTAAATACAAATGAATGATGTCGTCGGCAGGTACACGCACCCGACGCTTGACTGCCTTTTGGGCGTAGCTGAACTGGTAATCACCGGGGTGATAATCAAAAAAGTGGTAAGCAACAGCCCGGCCCCACTTATCAATTTCGACCCCCATTCGAATTTCATTTCCGTTCTTCTCAATGGCGTTGTAGTCATCATCGAGCAGATCAGATTCAACAATTTCCAGGGCCATTGGGACCTGGCTGCCGCCAAATGGTTGACGGACGATGCGAACAAACACCTCGCCCGATTCAAGCATTGAGGTGACGCAAAGGCGCTGAATGTCGTACCAGCTCAGCTTGCCGCCAGCATGACAACGCTTGGCAGAACCCCAACGGGTCCACTGCTCTTCAATGCGGCTGTTGACTTCTTCTGCAAGGCGCCCGCCGCGTTGCATGCGGACTTGGGCCTGCATCTTGATGCCAGTGCCGACAACGTTGTTGCGGACAGCGCGAAGTGCAGCCTTGGCAAAATCCGAGTCACGGACCAGCTGACGTGCGCGGTTACGCAGCAGGCGAATGCTGCCCCGAATCTCGCTGTCAGCAGAGGTGGCCTGATTGATCCAATCAGAAGTCAGGCGATTGTTCTGCGCTGCGGCATAAGCACGTTGCAGATTTTGATTCCGCGTTTGCGCTTCTTGGAGTTGTTGACGAAGGCCGTCGACACGACCGAAACCCAGGAAAGCCATTAACGGAACCTCACTTTGGCCAGACCGGGATTGCCAAGACCCTGGCGGATCTTCTCGCGTCGCCGCTCCATTGCAACTTCATTTTGCAGGGTGCTGCGCAGTTCCAACAGCTCGGTCATCTTGTACCGGCGCAGGCTGCGGCCACCAATGCTGTATTCCTGCACCATGCCACCAGAGGCAAGGGTGCGAATTGCAGCGTCAACCTTCTCAAGGTCAATCTCAGCGCGGCTGCGATCGTCAAATGCGCCGGGGGTGCCGCTGTAAACAGCAGAAGCCTTGACAGTGAACTGACCGCGACCAGCGGTGTACTGGGTGCTGTCGTAGGTGGCAACTGCTTGCCAAGTCCACAGCCCTGCATCAAAATTGCCGGTGGTGCTAGCCGGGACCGTGATGCGCCAACCATCACCCTCGGCTGTACCTGTAATTGTGGTTCCCTCGGATGCAGTGTTGGTCCGGGCGTACCACTTCAGCGTGTAAGTGCCGCTATCAATAACAGTGCCGATTGAATCGGTAAAAGACGGCACGTCAAAGATGACCGTGTCGCCTGCGTAGATCAGATCTGGGACAAGGATGGTCACCAGCTAGTCACGAATGAAGGATTACTTCGCCGACGCCGCCTTTGCGGTGGCCGATATGGAGAGTCTATCGGTTTATCAGGCGTTGCATCAGTAGGTTGTTTTTCATTTTGAGTTTTGCCACGCGCACGCTCAAACTGCTCAAAAATCGTGTTGCGGTTGAACCGCATGTACAGGTAGTGCAATGCGGCATAGCTGTACACAAAACAGTCCAACGCCTCGTTGCGATCACCGGCTTTTTTCTTCCATTCCCGAATCGCGAAACCTTTGACGTAACGGATGACCTGCCTTTCGCTCGTAAGCATCTTGAAGTATTCCTGGCCAGCTTCTGCGTGGAAATGGATGTAACCAGCACCAGGCTCGTTGTGCTTCATCCGGCCAAACAAAGTTGACTTGATGGTGTCACTGCCTACTGGAAATACTTCGGCAGAGTTTTTCAACACCTGCCCTTTGTAGTTAATATCAACCTTGGAAGGTTTACCGATCGGCGGTTTGTTCCGTACGGATTGACCTTTCAAAGCAAATACACCTTTGTTTTTGCGACTTCTGGCATACGCATAAACTTCACTCGTGTAGTGGCCGCCAGAGTCGACTCCAATTGCAGCTACCTTCAACCGTCCGCCATTGGCATGCGGGTAGTCACGCAAAACGACATCGTCCACCTGCTCCCAAAGCTTTTGACCAGCAGGATCGCCGTAAATCGCTGTGTGGCTAATCAGCCAACACTCTTCGCCTGTGCCGTAGGCGTACAAGCCGATTTCAACGCGGTTGTCCTGCACGTCAACACCAGCGCAAAGAATGCTGGCGCCATGTGGAACTTCACCCGCTGGATAAAACTCAGCACGCTCCGCAAGGCTGTCAGCGCCAAGTTTTGCGCCCGTTTCTTCCTCCCAGGTTTCTCCAAGAATCGTGTTGACGAACGTTTTTAACAACGGGGCGTCGTTTTTCGCACGTAAAAACTCGGTGACGATTTCTTCCCAACTTTTCCAACCCAATGGCGAATACAGAGAAGACAAATGGAATCCAACCGTCCGCGAATCTTGGCTGGTGGCAGTAGCTCGCCATTCGCCCTTGCGAAGCATTTCGCTCTTGTAATGCTCTGGTATGTGGCACCCGCACGACTCACAGACGTACGCAGTTGTCTTTGGGTCACCGTCGAGCCATTTGATGTTTTTCCATTGCAACCACTGCATGTGATCGCAGTGTGGGCAAGGGACGAAGTAGCGCCTTTGATCCGACGCCAAGTATTCCGTCTCAATCCGGCTCGTGTCTTTGACGGTCGGCGTTGAAGTCAGGATGATTTTGCGCCTGCTAAACGTTGACGCACGACGTTCCGCCAGCGCACAAGGATCGCCTTCACCGTCCACATCTGCTGGGAAAGCATCAACCTCATCAAGAAGCACCCAGCGACAAGGAGCAGAGCGTAGGCCCGTAGCGGAGTTGGCACCCGTAAGTAGAAGGATGCCTCCGGGGAATTCCTTCGAAAACATTGTGTTGCCACTGTCTCGGCTTCTTGCGGGGCCGATCTTTTCCGCCAGACAGGGAGTCTCATGAATAAGAGCATCTAGACGTTGTTTCGACAGTCTCTTGGCCATTTCAATTGTTGGCTGCACAAACAAAGCCGGGCCAGGGGCGTGCGCGATCATGTAGCCCACGACGTTGTTGATCCCCTCCGTCTTGCCCAGCTGCGCACCAGCCATGAACACCACCTTCTGTACAGGTGAGTTGGCGGACATGCAGTCCATGATTTCGCGCAGGTAAGGCGTGCGGTCTGTACGCCACGGCCCAGGCTCTGCAGACGCCTTGTTGGACAGCATTCTGTACATATCTGCCCACTGACTCACGGTCAGGTCCGGGTCAGGCTTTAAGCCATTGACAAAAGCCCGGCGGTACAGAAGGGCGCCATCACGCATCGGTCAAACTCTCCAGCGCTTTGCGGATTTCTTCGGTCAGGGTTTGGTGGATGACAACAGGGTCGCTTTCTGCGGCCATCTGATTGCTCACACGGTCCGGGATGTTGCTCAATGCATCCCTCACAGCACGCGCAGCTGAAAACGCCTCACGCTCCACGCGAGACACTTCGACCAGCTGATCCTCTTTGACTTCAAGATCCAGCCGTGCCAGCTCTGCGCGGAAATGCTCTGACTTTGCACGACTTTCATTGAAGCTTGGAATCTCAAGTTCGGCTGAGTCTTTGCGCGTGGGGCTGATTGACGTGGCCGGATTGCCTTCTTTGTACGTCCGTATTGCGGCCTCCTTGTCCCACACAGGGGTGCGGCCAATCATCGTGTAGCAACCTTCAAGCCTGCCTTTTGCTTTGAGCTGACTAATGCGGCCTGGCGTTAATCCAAGGGCCTCAGCGAGCTGCTTGGTGTTACAAGACTCCATTACTCCAATTTAGCTGTAATAACGCCGGTTTACCCCGGATAAGGCCTCATAACGTTTTTGAGGCATATAATGGTCAACTTTTCGATTTTCGCGTCTCTTTCGCGTCTCAGGTGGGACCCGTGATACCCACTGGCGCCTGACGCTAGCGAAATAACGTGGTTCGAAATTACC
>Ga0222718_10002218_pt1 | contig 17653 bp, 24 predicted proteins | sample C33_27DmetaG_FD_165045 | JGI IMG/M metagenome (GOLD analysis project Ga0222718, IMG submission 165045) | Estuarine water microbial communities from San Francisco Bay, California, United States - C33_27D | ecosystem: Environmental > Aquatic > Marine > Unclassified | place: USA: California... | reverse complement strand
ATGTTGACGGTATCTAAAAGCAATAAAAAGTTAGAAACAAAACGTCATGTTCGACGCGACCAACGCGGCCAACGCGGTCAACGCGGCCAACGCGGCCAACCAAACCCGGTGCATCCCGGTACTCACATCCTCGCGATATCAGCGCCCATCGACGACGCGGCATACTGTCCGTCGGGTGGTTCAGCAGTACATCGACGATGTCGAGGAACGCGCCGAGTCGCAACTCGGATACCCCCTCATCCCGGCCAACATCGACTCGGGTGTCGACCTGGATATCATCGACGCCGCCAGCGGCACGTTACTCAATAACGTTGGCGATCCGTCGAAGCGCGCTATTTTCTCGTTGAATTCACACCCGTTCGAGCTCGGCGTTCTCCAGTATTTTGCCAAGCTCTGGGGATTACCGTACGACGATGCATGGGGCTTCGTAGCCAGTTCATCATCCGAGGCGATAACGCAAGCAATGTACAATGCCCGCGAGTTACATGGGCGTGGGTGCGTATACGTGAGTCGAGATGCGCATTATTCATCGAAGAAGTCGGCGAGGATTCTCGGCCTCGATTTGGTCGAGATCAATGCGGACGAGCTCGGACGTCTCGAGTACGACGACTTTCGGAAGAAACTCGACCCGACCCGTCCCGCATTCGTGATCGCGACGGTCGGTACGACAATGACGGGATCAATCGACGATATTGACGAACTCGCGAGGATACTCGACGATGTACTCGATGATGGCGTTGCGTCGTACATGCACATCGACGCGGCGTTTACCGGTTCATTTCTCCCGTTTGTTGAAGGGTATGCGCACTTCGTCTCGTTCAATGACCGCGTCGACTCGATCAGTACGAGCGGGCACAAATTTCTGGGGACGACTGCGCCGTGTGGGATTTACGTATGCCGTGAACGAAATATCGCGGCCTTCGCGGAAACGATCGAGTACATTCACGCGCGCGACGTCACCATCCCGTGCTCCCGCAACGGCCAAGTGGTGATCGAGCTCTGGGCGATCTTATCGCAACTGGGCCCGCATGGTCTCGAAGCACGCGCGACCGACGCGATCTCGACGGCCGTCGCCGCAGTCGACGCATTCGTCGCAGCACACCTTCGTTGCCACCTTCTCCATGGGTCGACGACGCTGGTAATCGATCGCCCGCCCGACGACGTCGTCATCAAGTACCAACTCGCCGTCTCTGGGTCGACGGCGCACATTGTGTGCATGCCGACGACATCGATCGAGACGATCGAGATGTTGATTCACGATATTATGGAGTGTCCTGGACGACCTGAAATTGAATAATTTTTAAAAAGCAAACGTCATGCCGGTCCACCGGAGATCATTTCTTTGCTGGGCAAAGTCTGACGAGATCGGCGACTTTCTGGTCGATAGTCCTGACCTGGCCATTTTTATCCGTGAACCGGTCCTTTGTCAAATCAATGAAAAGTTCTGACGACAGGGCTTGGATAATGGCAGCGTCGAGGACTCGATCGCTGTGCATTTTCTCCTCCTCGGTGGTATACGGCTTTTTCTTTCGCATGACCAGGTGATACGTGTCGCCATACCGCTTATCTCGGTCGGACCACTGTTTCAGCAACCGAACGACTCTGTTCTTAAAGTCGCGACGCAACGCTTTCGGGAACAGAATATCCTCCTTTTTGCGACGACTGGTTTCGTCATCAGTGTCTGTGACTTTCTTGAAGTCACCCTTCATTGTGTGATAGTCGCGGAAATCTCGGAGGAGTGTCCCGTTCGCGTACCATTTCTTCATCACGTGAAGGATATCTGCGCCATTATCCATTCTCGGCATGGTTTTGTGGACTTCCATGTACCTGGTAATACGTTCATATGACCCACGGACACCGAAAATCGTGTCGGCGCATTTGTACAGGTTTGATCGTTTCCAGAACTGTTGGTACCGCCCGGTCCCGTTTTTGTATACACCGGTCGGTGGCGCCTGAAGTTCGTTCGGGAGTTTGTTCATTATTATGTGCGCATATAATAATATAATTTTAGTGTGAATGCAAAGACAGCGGCAACAAGACACTAAATTTCTCGATGATCAGCGAAAGCAAAGGTATCTATCAAATACGAATGCACGGGAAAAGTACTTTTTGGAATTTAATAGAACCGGGATGTATACTAACAGACGAGTGTGTGCAAGTGATTCCATATTACAGGGTAGAAAGCCAAGGGGGCTTTTCATCACGAAACACGCACTCAATCGCAAAGACGGGTCTCTTGCAATACCAGAGATATTTGATATTGCTCGAACCGGGAACTATCTCCCGGTACGCGACAAATATCCAAATCGAAAGGGGGGTGTGACGAATGCAACAAATTGTGGTTTTATAGCACCCAAGGATAAGGACATCCGAAAGTGCCCACGACGTCGAATGGAGAAAAACGGGAAAATTGCAGTTGTTTCGTTCTGTTATCCAAAAGCGATGTACACGAGTCCATTTTATCCGGAGGTCGTCACTGCATTCAGGAAAACAACGACCCCCAAACCGTCACGTATTAACAAGACGCCGCGTGTATACTCGCTCAACCAACATTTTACAGCATTACGCGTTGGATCTCCATCCACGCGTTCACCATCGTCGTCGCGTGGTGGTGGGCGTGGTGGAAGCACGCGACCCGCTCGACCCCCAGGTCGTGCGAACGCTTCGAATCGGTGGTAATGCAAACGTCGCCAAATCCGGATGGATTTGGCGGTGAGAGGTGAGAAATGCCTCGTTGAATTGGTAGACAATCAACATTTTAAAAAAGATATTCGGATTGTCCGCGATGTACACGAGCAATATGAAATCGTACGCGCAACTGAATCAGGACATTTGGGCCCTGGAGTTGTTGCGAAAACAGAACGGCTGGTTCGTCGAGTTTGGCGCGTATCATCCCGAGAAGCTGTCGAATACCAAACTCCTCGAGGAACATGGGTGGCGGGGTGTCTCGGTCGACCCGTTCCCACATGGCGACTGGACGACGCGACCCAATACAATGTTCATCGAATCTGCTGTGACGTGCGACGGCCGCCAGATCGAGTTTGTCAAGGCAGACGAGCTCGGTGGGATCGCCGAACATATCTCGGCCCACGCAGCCGCCGTCAAGGATGCCGACCGTGTTACCATATCATCGATCACACCGACCGACGTACTCACTGCCGCGAACGCGCCGCGCGAGATTGATTACGTTTCGCTCGATGTCGAAGGCGCCGAGCTCGAGATTTTACGCGCATTCCCATTCGATGAGTACGACGTCACGCTCTTGACCGTCGAACATAATTACGAAGAACCAAAGCGCCGAAATATCCGCAATTTGTTGAGAACGAAAGGCTTCCGCCTCATCGCAAACAACCTGTGGGATGATAACTACGTCAACGAACGGGTGATCCAGAATCTAGAAGAGTTCCAGTAGTGTGTTTTTTCGTCGTTTTTTTAAACCTTTATCACAGTATACCAATCCGATGGACGAATTTTCAACGCCGCTCGATAAACTCCCGTCGCTTCATCCAGTTTCGACCCGCGAGGAAGGGGGGAATCCAACGACCGACTCGCTCTCTTACGAGGATCTCATCCGTGACCAGCAGTCGATGCCCCAGCAGCCTCAGCAACCTCAGCAACCTCAGCAGCCTCAGCAGCCTCACCAGCCGATGCAGCCGATGCAGCCGATGCAGCCGATGCCCCAGCAAATGCAGTACCCCCAACACCCCCAGCAGATGCAGTATCATGGTGGCGATTATAGCGACTACGACGAGTACGATCCGAGACCCCGTCGCGGGTCACGTACCGAGTCGAACGTAACGAACGTGTCGAACGTAACGAACGCGTCGAACGCGTCGAATGCGGAAACCTCATGGGTCGTTGCGAGATTGAAAATGCACAAAAATGATATCCTAGCGACGGCGCTCACGCTCGCGCTGCTCACTGTGGTCATCCCGCGGATGCGGACCATGACGCGCTTCGAGAACGGGATTCCTCTCGTCGCAATGATCGGTATCTCGATTGCGTTTGCTTCTGTGTTGAATACAGTTACACGTCTGTAAATAGGAAATCATCCGACTGGGACCCCATTTCTGTAAATGTCCGGACCGCGCTCTGCTGTATCCATTGATGAATATACCTTGATTTGGTCGACCTGAATCGATAATCTTGCTTTTAGAATCGTATCGTGTTCACACCGCGTGAGCACGATTCCTACAATCTTGATGATGCACGCGATATCGAGTTCATCGCCTGCAACCAACGCACTGGACGCGTCAATGATCGACCCGTCCGCATCGAAGACGACCGTGTCTTCGTTCAAATAGATCGTCTCGAGCGGGTGCGTATCGATATCGATTCCATCGTCACAACCGAACCGCTCGAGTTGTTTGAGAAAATCAAAGAAATTACAGCACTCGACGCGGGCGAGGACGAGTCGCGTCCCGTACGGCTGTTTTTGGACGCGTACGCTCATCCGCGGCGTCTGGACTTTGATAAACTGTTGCGCGCCGTACCGGACTGCGATCCGTTGCCCGCGCGGTTGATCGAACGAAACGCGGTCAATCTCAATGTCTCTGAAGTCCATTATTTGAAATGAGTTTGATGATCTTCTCCGCGATCCTGTCTCGAATACTCGAGACGTCGAACGCACGCGCGCCGACCGGGATCGTGATATCGCTGTTCTCCGCCAGCCGTCGTCGCATTTGATGAATTTCGAACGAGCCGGTCACGGGAACGCAGTTTTTGATGAGTGTGTCAAACGCGTACACCGGTTCAATATCGACGAATATGCGTCGCACGCCGCCGGGGATGTTTCGTTCGAGCGACGCTGCATGCGTTTGCAGAAATGATATGTCGAAATCCGACGCGCGCTCTGGTGGGGTGAACCAATCGAAACAAACCGTGACCGTACCCGGTTCGAATTTCTTAAGCTGTTCGAGATGCTGTAGCGAGATGTGGATCGAGTCGCGTAACGTCGTGGCTTCTCGTCTCGGGAATACGATGACACCGTTCGGAAACTTCAATCTCGACACCGTTTCGGCGACGCCTGGAATGGTTTTGATGACGACGAGCATGGTGTGCCATGGAATCGATCCTTATCTCAAGTTGGTATTTTATATCATGGTCATTTCACGCGCGAATCCGGAGTGTGTTTTTTCGTCGCAAACAGAATCTCGTCAAGAAGTATAAATAAATAGTTCTACTCATGACGACTGTGGCGACCTTCAACAAGACGTTGCTCGACTTCATCGTCGATTTGTCCGAAACGTTCGATGACGTGCCCGAGATCGGTCTTCTCAAGGCCATGATCCCGCAACTCATCCGAGACAATGAGACGGCAGCTGTCGACTTATTCATGAACGCAATGGATCCCTACGCGAAGCATATTCTCAACCGCGATGCGACCATGTTCGAATTGCCCGTTATTCTCGGGACATTGGACGTGTCGACCCTTTGGAATGCGGATGGACTCGACGACGTGACCAGGTCGGCGATTATGGATTACGTGAACAGTTTATTCGTACTCGGTATGACACTCCAGAAAGTGGACGGTGCAGTCTTGGGACAGATCGAATCGCTCGCCGGTGACGCTGCCAAATCGCTCAAACAATCAGGATCGCTCGACATTGCGTCAGTGCTACCTGGTCTCATGCAGAACGTGGGCCAAATGCTCGGAATGAAGCCTGACGACATCCCCGACATGAACGATCCCGAGATGAAGAAGATTCTCGATAGCGTCATGCAGAATTTCACTGGATCGTCGTTCGCCGAGTATACTGAAAACGAGCGCATGGATTGCGATTGAATGTTGTAAAACTTTTAGGCACAGTACAAAGACGTTTTGGTTGACCGATTGGTCAATCAAACACGCTCAAACGTTACATTGACGAGCACCTCGACACACTGGCAGTCGGTTTGAGGCTTTCTGCCAGTTCGGAGAAATCCGGATATGCTCCGCCATTCGGAAGACTCGTGAACGGTCGAACAGCGAACTCGTTAGCGTATACGTCGGCGGTGTCGCTATAAATGTATTTGTCTAGGAACTCACCCGACGTCTCATTCGCGTCGACGCATTGTAATGCGGCAGACGTGCCGATGTCCGAGACGGGCGTATTGGCCATGGGGTTTTCGAGATTGGGTTTCCTGCAAATTGGTTTGTTTTTTTCTAATATATAAACGTCGCGTTCACGTTTTCTCCAGAACAGAATAGTCGAGACGACAATGAGCGCACAGCCAGCAACGACCGGGAGGAAGGAACGACGCGCTAACGCGATGACCGCAGCGCAGTAGAAAATCAATCGAACGAGCGCGTTGAGTCGTCGTTCGCGCGATGGCTGGACGGGGAAAAACTCGAGCGGATGGTCCCACAGAACGCGAATATCGTTGAACCAATATTCCATAACGTGATAACTGGATGTACTCTACTGCAATATTAAAGTTGAAGCTCAATACGTATACGGGTCGGATGACGTCGTATCGTGCCATGGCTTCCCGTCCACGAACGCGTTGGCCAATTCGCACTCGGTTTTATCCAGATCGCGCCGGATCACGTTCATGCTCGACACGAGAATATCCATTTGAAAGCGGAGACGGGTGACACCATCGGAATCGCCAGCGTCCCGGCACGATGCGATGTCGCGTTTATACTGTGCAAGTTCGTCCTCCATTTTTCTCATCGAATCGATCGCGAGTTGATGGCGTCTGCATTTTTCGTCGATCGATGCCGTGGCGTACATTGCGAGCAATTGATCAGCGAGAGCAATAAAAGGGCCGATCGGGAAATCTGCCGGGTGAAGGTTTCGGTTGAAATGGAAATGCAAGTGATCGGTCGATTTCTCTATTGAAATACTGGAAAATTCTGGAAATTCTGGCAAACAAAATTCGAAAATGATGTTCGCAGATGAACCGGGCGATATCGCGAGGTCGATGTTTTTTGGATGATTAGTATAATATTGCCGAGAATGTAAATACAATAAAATGAATTCCTTTTGCGAGCATTTACAGCACGATCCCGCGACCCAACCGATTTGCTCGCATGTGGGTGGTCGATTCGTACCGTTCCCGCCCCAATTGAGAGAGTTTCCTCTGGACGTTGTGGCGGAGTTGGTCGGGTATACGCTCGCGACGACGATCAAGAACGGGGTGAACCGGTTCGCGCTCCGCCGCCCGGACGGGAGAATCCTCAAGCCGATGAACCAGGACCGCCTGGTCTGCGTCCGGATCCAGGGTGCGCTGAAGCATTATAACGTCGCGAATTTGCTCGCGTCGTACGTACTCGGCGAAGATGTGACCGATAACGAATACGGAATCCTGATTACGGCGGACGGACTGTGGATCGAGTCGGCCGCGGACCGCATGGCCTTATGCAACCGGCTGAAACTGGAATGTACCAATCTCCCCCGAGTCGAGTTGGAACGTATCCCGCGCCCGAACTCGAGCGAGATGAATGTTAAGGGAAAGGGGTACGTCGTCGAGCGCGGCGTCGTGTACAAAAAGGACGGCACGCCGATCTACGTGACAGAGACGGGACATATCTACCTGACCGGCGCGATGGGGAAACGGGAATGGGTCGGATTGGGGTGGATTTTGTTCGCGGCGTACCCGGATTTCTACGGCTACCATCACGGTCTCCATAAGGAAATGGACCATATCAATGGCAATTCGACGGATAACAAGGCGTGGAATTTTCGGCCGGTGACGGCCCATCAAAACGCGATGGTGAGTCACCGAACGGGATCAAGATCCGACCGCCCGGCACCCGATTCGTCGCACGAACTATTTAGACGCGACCCGACGAAAGCATTAACGCCCGCCAATATTTCCAAGTGGATCGAGGTCAAATGGTTACGGCAGTACGCGAACACATCGTACTGGATGCACCGGGACGGCGCCGTTCTTCGCCGACAACCGTCCGGACTGTTCGTCTACGCTCCGCTCCGCGTGAAGCGGTGTGGATATACGTACGCGGGCCGTGGCGCAGTGCACATCATGATGACGAAAGCGTTTGGCACGTACGTTGACGGGTTGGTCGTTATGCATCTGGACGGTAAGGAGCAAAACAATCAATTATCTAACCTAAAAATGGGTTCGAGCGAGGCCAATGCCGAAGGAAAAAAAGCCGTCCAAATCCATATTCCACACGCGGACGGAACGGTGGCGACAACGTACAGAAGTCAAAGCGAAGCCGCGCGCCGTACAGGGATTGTTAATCGGACCATCAGCGATAACAGAAACCGTCAACGACCCAACTCGCCGCTCGTGTTCTCGACGACGCGTCGCGGGATCACGTTCGCGGCGACCGACCCCCCTATACCACCGCACCCCGAGACGGGTCCTGTATAAACTTCCTGTAATTTTGTTACAATTGATTTTACATGACGGAAAATGATTCGATCCGCGTCGCGTCTTTGATTTTGACGCCGACGATGATCGAGCCATCGTTCTGGGTGCCGTTGACGATATATTTTGCCTTCACCACGCGTAGCCCGTATTTATCGAGATCGCGTCCGCTCATAATACCGCTCAAACCCCCGCGCGGTCGCATCAGACCGAAGTCCATGCACCACGCCGTGTATTGACTCGCAAACTCGTCGAGCTTGACGCTATACTCTGGACCGAGCGTGCACTGATCGGATTTGATGAAGTTGCTCAGCGGATCAGCCTCATTCATCGCCTCCGTGCTGGAAACGACGAGATCGGGTGGAAGTACTGTCCAAATATTTTTGGTCCCGTGCGCTTCCGCCATCTCGCGATACGCGCGATTCGCCTTGACGATGAACCGCGGGAGTTCGTCGCGGATGCGCGACCCGAGCATCATATCATGCTCCGTGATTTTCTGGTCGAAACGGAAGATGAGCATACGCCTGGAAATCGACCCAGCGTTATCCTTCCAATCCGGTAACACGTTCCCGGCGAGGAATCCGGGCAATACAAACCGTGTTGAGTACGGCGTTTTATGCTTTTCGGCGACGGAGATGCGTTCGCCGGAGACCATCGACTGAAACGTCGCCTGCTCGAGCGCGAAATCCGACTTGATCTCCGGACATATCCAGATGAGTTTCGAGATCAGTCCACTGACTGCCCATTGACGTTCGCAGTTGTTGGATAAAACGCCGACGTCGACTGTATCGTAGATCGAACCAACGAGAAAGTCCGTGATTGTCGATTTTCCAGAACCGGCGACGCCTAGGAGCATGGGTAAAATCTGCCACCCGTCGTGTTTACCGATTTCATAGAGCATGCGACCGATGACGACGTACACCCAGTGCCGGACGTCCATAGAGAGCTTTTGATCGTAAAAGATCTTCTCTGAGTTCGGCGTCTGGATATCTCGCCACGACGATTCGGCGTATCGCGTATCGAAGTCGATGTCGAAGAAATTGCTCGACACCGTCGTCTCGGGGACGACGCTACTCGCAATCTCGTACGGAATGAACTGGTCAGTTTCGCATACGTACAACCCGTTCCTGAACGAGAACACGCCGCGATCCTTGACGAGAAACGGAAACTGGATGTCCACGCAGTTCTCGAGGTGATCGATGATGGTTGAAACGCTCGACTTTGTGAGTTGGAGAAACGCGTCGAGGTTGGACTCCTTCTTCGACTCGGCGTGTACAAACTCTTTGACCGAGCATACGCGTTCATAGGCAAACGTTTTGAATCCATTCGAGACGATTGGTTTGAACACGTGACCATCGTACTTGCGGTAGTTTTTTTCCATGCACACGTCGAGAAGGTAGATGACGAGCTTTTGGAGATCAGTTGTCTTGACGTCTTCGAGCCATCGAAACCGAATGCTATACGATCCAAGTCGCTCGCTGATATCGTCGTCGACCGTATACGTCTCATGATTCGCAATCTTCGACTGGACAATCGCGAGGCAAATCTTCTTCGCGTAGAAGATCGACTCGAGTACCCGCCGGATCGCCGCATTGTGCTTACTCTCCTCCAGGATACCGTGTTCTTTCATCTTCGCGAAGAGCGTCACGGCCTCGATTTCTTTGAGTTCGAATGTCGAGAGAATCGTGCCCAAACCGTACGAGCCTTCGTCATCGTGATTAATATCACCGTCCACCGTCAGCCCGGCGTTTTTCAACGCTGTCTCGACGACACCGGCGTAGGTCGATGGTGGATTCTCGATATTCCAGAGTTGCGTGAGAGTGTCCAATCGCTCGATCAGCTCGTCATGCTCTAGTGTCGAAATTTCATGCGATACTCCAGCCGCGGTTTCCGCGAGCGGATCGGGCAAATCGTCTGGACGCGCCCTTTTCTTCGGCGGCATGCGTAAAATTACCCGAAATTCAAATGTTGAATCCTGGTACTGAAGCATGGCAATGTTTAGAAATCCAGTGATTTACGCAGCACTCTGCCTCGTTGTCCTTGCCGTTGTCGTTTTTTTGCTGTACCGCAGGATGTCCAGCTTGACCAATAGCGTGGTTGATGTTGTCCGCGAGCACAATAATGCAAAGAACGCGCTGGACACGCATGCCAAGGCGATCGGCGAAATGCGCGAGTTGGTGAAGAACGACGACTACAATGGCTACGACGGCTATGACGATGAGGAGATGTACTCGCGCGGATCCGACGAAATCGACGACGTGGAAGAAATCGACGACATGGAAGAAATCGACCTCGTCCTGGACGACCCCGAGATCAAGCCGGACCCGGTCATCAAGAAAAAGCTATAAGCATCCATTTCAACTTGTCTGTACATTCATTTTTTTAATAATTCAACGGAAACGAAATGATGAACGCGAACACTACGTCGACCAATACCCCGACCAATAACGCGAACATTGCCGAGGGGGGCGTGTCGGCGATCGAAAGCGCTGCGAGTTGTACTGCACCCCCCGCGCCGAAGCGAAAGAGAAAGTCCACCGCAACCACAGCCGAGACCAAGGCAGAATTGCAAGAGCTGAAGCGCGTCAAGCGCAAGCTCGTTAAGGATTTCGATGCCGAGAAGAAGACGATCTCAAAGACATTCGACGCGGAGAAGCGTTCGCTCGCGAAGGAACACGCCGCTGCGATGAAGAACCTGACAGCTGAGCACAAGGCGATTATCCGCGCCATCAATGCCGAACATGCAAAGGTCGTCAAGGAGCTCAACGCGTCGAAGCGACACGTCGAACGTCTGACCACCCGGATCGATACGCTCCTCGCGGCCAAGCGTTTGCACACGCGCCCGATCGGTTTGCCGAAGTAGTATACTGATTGCCTAGCGATCGATTCGCCATTATCTTGCGCTGTTACAACATCATACCATACACAATGACGGGATTCAGTTTACTCGAACCGGGTGTTTCGAGGTATCACCACATCGGGCTGATCGTGCCCGTACTTTCGGCAATCTTCCCATTCTTGATCGCTCCCTATTTCAAGACATTTGAAAAGCACCATCACGTTCTCGCTGCGCTCGCGCTCGGTGTTGTGACAACCATGTTCGCGTACGTGCTTCTGAAGTTTGTTCCTGGACTGCGTGATCCGAATCAGACACTGAACAAGGCCGTGCTACTTGGATTACTCGTTTCGGAAATTATGATTTTCACGTTCCCGCGCGGCGATTGGGATGATCGCATTTTGAGTGCGCCAATGCTCGTCTTCTTTTTGTTCATGTTCCTGTTCGGCATCTCTGAGATTGAGCGGTAAACCGCGCGTAAAAATGACGATGCGTTTTTTCTCTCCCGAGAGGAGGATACGATACACCCATGGGACTACTCAAAATTGCAGATCTTACACACGATGACATCGAACGTCATCGTATCAATCATGAAACGTACCGTATCATATATGAAAAATGCGTCGACCAAATCAAGGCGCGCAACGCGACTGGCCATTCGTGGTTGAAGTTCACCGTAGCGTCGTATATTCCAGGCCGCCCTCTGTATAAATTCGAACACGCCAAGCGGTACGTTGCAGAGAAATTGAAGCGCGGCGGGTTTCTAGTCGAGGAGTTTGATGGTGATCTCGTTATATGCTGGGATGAACAGAAAAAGAAGGCTGTCGGTAAACGAACGAGACGCCAGATCCGAGACTCTGGTGGGACGCCGACCAAGCAGGCCGCGTCCTCGACGATCTCGACGTCCTCGACGTCCAGACGATCTGCATCGTCATCGACCACGCGGTCCAAGAAATCGTCCACGCAAACACGGCCACCCAAGCCGGTGAAAAACGAGGAACCGCTCAACGTTCGACTCGCCCGATTGAATTTCGCGATGAACGGTCGGTAGAGACAGTGTTGAAGTGTGTGTTTTTTCGACGATCTTTTTTTCTCGCCCTCCTTAAATCGATCATCATGTCTGATATCACTCCGCTCCTACTCGACGCGAAGAAAGAGTATACCGCTCGACTCGTCGAGATTGTCGAGCCCCAGATCAGCGCGACGTTGGTCGATATATGGGATTCGACGGGTGATATCCCGGAATTCCAAGCCGAGCTCCGTCGAATTCCGTATTGGAACAGTACGATTGTGAACGCAAAGACATATGCACTGACATCCGCCTACCCATTTTTCGAGCAACTCGTCGCCGCGGTAATCGTTACGTACGTAAAAGTTCTAAGTGCGATCCGACTGGGCGACAAACCAAACGTCAAGCTCCAATTACCGAAGACGGACGATTTCGTCCACGAGCTGTACAAGCAAGTCGCGCGCATCGTGTTCTACGCCCCGGAATCGATCGCAACGCATGAAACGATCATGACGGCGATTTGCGAAGCGCTAGAGAACTCGATCCGCCGCTTGATCCCGTACGACGAAATTCTGCGTTCATACCTGGCCCCACCGACCCAGGCTGCCGTAGCCGACGAGAGGGAGAGCGTGAGTGAGAGCGAGAGTGAGAGTGAGAGCGAGAGCGAGAGCGACGGTGAAGATATCGTCATGGGTGGCATGCCGGTCGCACCGGTCGCAGCGACCGCGCCGGTCGTGCCAGCCGCTCCGATGGAACATGGACCACCCGGTGACGTCGGTGACACCGGTGACGTCGATGACGTCGATGACGATGCCTACGGTAACGACGGCGACGACGGTGACGATGATGGTCAACCCCAATCGCAATTCATCCAGCCGGATAGCTACCCCGCACCACCCGCACCGCCCGCACCACCCGCACCGGCGGTTCCGGCCCCACCAGCCGCGCCGCCCGCTCCAGCCCCACCAGCCCCACCAGCCGCGCCGGTGGCTCCGGTACAAGGTGCATTGTTTGCGAGTGCTCCAGCCCATATCCGGTCTGGCTTCTAGATGGAACGCGTGAAATGACCGTTTTTTTTTAAATTTCCTCCATATAACTTCTCTATACGAATGGACAACGTCACACTCTCGATCGTGATCACGCTGTCGATCGCCATTGGCGTCACGGTCTACCGACGTATCGTCGAAAACGACGAGGATTCTCACAAGACGTTTGGCGTTGCCGTCGTCGTCGGGGGACTTGCGTCGGCCGCCGCTTTGTTTGTTGCGGGGCGAAACCAATCGAAGTCAGCCGTCGCTGTCGAGCCGTTCGTACTCGATCCGCCGGCAATTCCTATCGCTGGTCCTTCAGCGCCAGTCACCATGCCAAGTACTTGAAATCAAAACCATCTGTAACAGACTCTATATCCCTATACCCTATAGAACAAAGGGTATACGCGCGTCGCGTCGCCTATACCCTATTTTCATTTCGTCACTATACCCTATACATTTCGCCACTATACCCTATACATTTCGTCACTATATCCTATACCCTATTACAGAAATCAGATGGCGTCAATGTCCTCGAATACAATATCCTCTTCGAGCACGTCATGGGACTCTGTCCCGGCGACGTAGCCTGGATCCGTCTCGAGTTGGAATCGCCGGACCTTTGCGTCCAGCACATCGAGTTCGCCATACCTCCGGAGCGACCGCTCGTCTTCCAGTGAGTACCTTGACAAGATATCGACTTTATCGTTCTTCCCACCTTTCTCCCCACGCCACGAAACCAAGACGATGCATCCTTGTGTCACGCGTTCACTCCGGCGCATCGAGCCGCGGAGCTTTCCGATCGCAATCACGTATTGCGTTCGGTCCGAATCATCGACAACGAGTCTGAACCGCCGTTCGCCCAGTGCGGCATCAACGCTCGCGTACGATTGATCATCGTCGCGGAAGATGAGTTCGCGTTTCGTCGCTGATGTTGTCTTATGTGCACGGTATGTTTTTCCCATCCCGTATTCGTCGCATACTTGTTACATGGTATTTGTTTTTTCACGAATTAACGCGCTGGATCCGGTGGCGGTGGGACGTTGAATCGCATGGTTGTGTGCGAGAAGAGTGGTCCCACTAATGCGATCGGGAGCCAACGTAGTGTCTGGACACACGACCATACAAAACGACAGTACGCACTATCGGCGACGAAGACGCTGAGCATCGATTGCTGGCACGTCGTGACGTGGTGTGCGATGATGAGCGAGTGCGCTGCGTAACAGGCGATGACCGCAAGCGCCAGGTCTTTCAATTCGCACGGTCGCATTTTAGTATGGCATGATGAAAAATTTACGGTGAAAAACACACCAACATATCGGAATGCAGAATGCAAACAGCAACGCCAATTGCATTCGTCATCGCCTCACACCGTCGGTCGAAATTCCCACTTCATGATCTCGCAAATCCGTTTCCAGCACGCATCGTGTTGAACGAGCTTTGACTTTGATTTGAGGAGCGGGAATAAGTGTAAGTACTCATCGCCGCCTGGAATTAGTTGAAGCAACTTGAAGATGATGTAGTTGTACCGCAGCATGTTCTTCCGTCCAGCCTCGCTGACAAGCTCGAACGGTTTCTGGAGTTGAGAAAAATTCCGAATGAGTTCTGCTTCGATGCGGGCCGGGATGGGTTGTTCGCCAGTTCCACGGATCGTATTCAGAATCAGGCTACTGCCCTCATAGTACTTCGCATGACCCAACCGCTTGAGGAACTTTCTGACGTGACTTGGTGTCGCGTCGGCCGGATCGATCCGGTATTTCTTCAGTTCTCCAGCGACCTCGCTGATGACCTCGTCTGGGATCGTCGTGCGCTGTCGCCCCTGGATCGCAGATAACGTGTCGAGGAAATGCGTCGTTCGCTTGTATACAAACTGTTTTCTGAATCCTCGTTCGAGCGCTTCCGTATGTGTCAACGCTTTCCTACTTTCCTCGATATACGGTGTCGATAGCGCACACGCCGTACAAATGAGCGTCGCGGTGGTCTCATCCACGACGAGGGTCCCGCCACATTCACATACATCGTCATCGTGGTCGTGGATTCGCATTTTCGACGAGCGGCGTGTCCGCGTCTCAGGTTTGACCCCTGGGTGACTCGGTCCCACCGTCGACGAGTTTGAAATACGCTGCATCGCGTCGATGTCGTGCTCGACATCTGCAAGGTACTGATCATATATTCGTCGTGTATCTCGCGTCGTCATGCTGAAGCTGTCAAGCGACCGGCTCTTCTCGTCCGTTCCCGAGTCGTCGTTGACGATATCGTCCTGCCCACCCTGGTCGTGTCGCGCCAATTCGGCGTCGTACTCTCGAATGAACTGGATGGAATCGAGCAAATGATCGACCCCACGCTCAAATTCTTCACCCCCGGGCGCCGCCGTACGGAGTGCCGCGGTTTTCGACTCAATGGCGTGATCGAGCATCTCGAGCGTGTCGTATTGACGTCGTTTGGTATATTTTTTTATAGCCTGCCGAATTGGTAAGTACCAGGAACACCATCGCCTCTCATACAATTTTGTTCCTCGCGGTTCTTGGTTGAACCGACACCGCTCGATCGTCAGAAATAAAACATCATGCAAACACTTCGGTACATTTGCTCGCTGGTGTTCGCATACTATTTGTTCGCAAAGTTCAAGATCATCGACTTCATCAAATGGGTGCTCGGGATTGAGAAAAAGGTCAAAGTCTCGAGGTGGGAAATCATCGACGCGTTCGTCGTCGAGGACCCTGCCGGACCGGGGTCGACTCCAGTCGACGTCGATACCGAATGGATCGATTTTTCGTCGCCCCATTGGTCGCGCGATATCGACGGTATCGTTCCCCAATGGGACGCGTGGCGTTTGACGATCGTGTGCGCGAAGAACGATAAAGTCCGCCGCCTCGTGTGCAGACGAGGTGAGACAATGCATTACCCGGGCGACGTCATGAACATGCGAAGCACGCGGTTGATCCCGCGCCTCACGGTCAATCGCGCAATGATTACGACATACGATGGCGAAGAGATTGACGTGACGTCGTTCGTGAACGAGTTTGTCGTTTGTACAAACAGACGATTCCATCCGTATGACCTCATCGCCAGCGATTTCGACGACTTCACAGGCGGAACGATCCATCTCTGCGTCGCCACGCCAAACGGTGACGAACGATGCGGGACGTTTGAATTTGATGACCCCAACGCCGACATAGTCACTTTATACTCTTGATCGCGTTTTCGCATAGCGCATGTAATTACAAAACCTAGGTTATTTCCGAGAGCTCGAGCGCAAACTGGCGCGCCCGGTCGATCACATACTCGATCGGGTAGACGAGTATCGCGGGTGCAGACGTATCGACCTCGACTTCCACCTCGTATACATAGTCGTCGGCGTCGCTATATCGCGGGTCGTTGGTCTCGATTCGCGTGAGATCGATACGGACCGCACCGTCCAGTAAACAAAACGAATCCCGTAACTTCACCCTGTACATGGTATATGGCGCCGACGTGTCGTCATCACCAGGTCGTTCGAGCGACACGGTACACCGCACCCCATCATCACCAGTCGTATCGTTAAGACGTTGTTTATACACCGTTCTGTATCCGAGCATTGTCCCTGGGCCGTTATACTCGCGTCGCGCTTCCGACCCATTGAATTCATGCCGCGTGGTCGATGACATCGCGTACGTCGCGTTTTGCTCGACGTGCCGCCGGACCATCTCGAATTGCGCGCGTGATAGCTTCCCCAGTTTGTACTCAATCTCGATGCTCTCGAGACCGAATTGTTTGATCTCACCGAATGGAATCATCGTATTGATTCCATTTGGAATTCGAAGTGGTAAGTACCTGACCTAAAATCACGAAATCATCGCCTCTCACAAATTTCCAGTGGGGAACCGGAGCGCATTGACTTTGTTCGTCTCGAGCCGGAGCGATGCATACGTCTTTGCCCAGAACGAAACGCTCGTCTTCCGCCGCTTCTTCAGCCGTTTGTTGACGTCGTTGTGGATCTTGATGATCCACGTGAACACGCGTTTCCGCGCCGCGCCCGGGGGCTCCGTCACCGCCTGACGGAACAGTGCGCGGGACAAGCGGAGTTCGGGATTTTCACTCTTCTTGATCATTTTCGTATACTCAGTCCGGCAACTCTTACACGGCAAGACACGCCTGAGATTATCGAAAAACCGATAGTACGACGCCTCGTCCGCCCGTGTCGGGACCAGCGGATAATTCGACGCGATAATCGTCATGGCGAACCAGAGTGACGGACCCCAGAGCCGCGGACTGTACCCGTTTCGGCTCAAAAACAGCTTGGAATCGAGCATGCGTATATCTACGCGCAATATTAAACATTATCTTGCATAGTCTTACCACTCTCATCATGTCCTTTATTCTCGACAACGAGCTCGTCCTCTCTTTCAAGGATTTCGTCCAAGACCAGAACGTGCCTGGAACCGCCATCGGGTTCCTCCTGGCGCAGTCGACGCTTGACCT
>Ga0222718_10002217_pt1 | contig 17658 bp, 19 predicted proteins | sample C33_27DmetaG_FD_165045 | JGI IMG/M metagenome (GOLD analysis project Ga0222718, IMG submission 165045) | Estuarine water microbial communities from San Francisco Bay, California, United States - C33_27D | ecosystem: Environmental > Aquatic > Marine > Unclassified | place: USA: California... | reverse complement strand
GAACTATTACAGAACCAGATTGAAGAAATAAAACGGAAACAGAAGGCACTAAACGACCTAACCAAATTACAAGAAACATTAGAATTTCAGTTAGACGACCAAAATCCACGTGTATATGGTAATACGGCACAACAAGCAGTAGCACCAGCAGTAGAGGCAGTAGCACCAGCACCAGCAGTAGGGGCAGAACAAGCACCAGCAGGAAAACCAGCAGTAGCAGTAGCACCAGAAGAAAAACCCTTAGCATTAGAAGCTATGAATGTAAGTAAATTAAAAGACAATTTTAGGGACGAGTTTGGTGAGTTTTTAATAGGAAAAAGTGCGTGGGTGAATAAACTAACAAGAGATAAACTCATTCGTTATACAGCAGAACTACGAAAATTACCACAAGGAGAACGAGATGATTATATGACAGATTTAGAAGTTTCTACTAAAGAAGAATTTAGAAAAACTGCTAGTGTAAAATCTCGCACTGAAACAAGTAGTCCGTTAAAACGACCTGTTTTTAATCCAGCAGAATTTACAAAGGGGAAAAGTGGATTAAAAAAAGGTGTAGAACGGAAACAGAAACCTAAACCAGCAACCAAAAAACCACTATCTATGTTGGAGCAATTACAGCTATCTGGTCCGTTTTTAGAACGAGCAAGAAGGCAGAAAGAACCACAAGAAGAAACCGAAGGATTTGGTCTTAAAAAGAAGAAAACACGAGGTAAAGGAATATCCAAAAAACAGAAAAAGGTGCTACTATATGGTAGTGCCGTTGCTGGAAATAACAACTCTAAACTATTAGATAAAATTATGGGTATTTAGAATTGATTAAAATATATATATTAATATATAGTAATGCCTAATATTTTTAATAATGACACATCTTTATCAAAAAGATTAAAAAATATAAATAAATTGGATATAACCGAAAATGTAATAGTTAGTATTAATGAATTCGACGAAGCAACCGCAGAACCCATATCTGCCTATGGTAAATCCCTATTACAATCCACAAATGCGTCGGCACTCGGTCAGTCTATATTACAAAATATTGAAGAGAGTGTTTCATTTTTAGCAGACGGAACAAATGAGATTTCGTTTCATACTGGCTTGGGTGGTTTAGCACCAACCACGAGCAACAGACGACTACATATTGAAAATACAAAATTAACTGTTGAAAATGTATCACAATTAGAATTATTTAATAAAATGTCTATAAGCACACACACAAACCACGACCAAATCAATAATAATAACGGAAGTAGAAAATTGTATTTAATATCTGCTGGTGATTTATCATTAAGAACTGGATATCACGAGACTAATAAACCTGAGGGGGATTTAATAATGAATGTGGGTTCAGGTGGTATTACTGCCTATCAAGATATAAAATCTAATAGTTCAGTAAATTTAAATATTGGAACAGATACTAAAGGATTTACGAATATTTATGGGGATACAATACACGCAACAACTAAACTTATAGGCAGTAGTATAGAAGGCAAAGCAAATACGCAAATAGATATAACTACGGTAGATAATACAAATATAAACCTCACCCCTAACGGAACTGGTGAAACAAATATCAATAGTCATTTATCGGTAGATGGGATTATGGGAGCAACGAATGCTAAAATTGGGACAACTGCTACGGCATTTGGAAAATTAGCAGTTAAACCAACCGATACGGCAATTTTTGGGGGAAATGCTACTTGGACTGATGAATACACCACCATAGGTGAAGTAGATAGTGAAACTGGTTTATGCGTGGGGATAGGAATAAATAAGGCAAATAATTATGCTGTGATTAAGTGTATTGAACCCACTACTTCGTGGAGACCTTTGTATTTTTCAGCTGGTAGTCTAGAATTTACACACCAAGGAACAGAAAGAATGTCTATTGCTGGTAATATTGTAGCACGAACGAATATTAATCCAGATACGACAAATACACGAAATTTAGGGTCAAAAACAAATCGGTTTAGTGATACGCATAGTGAAAGAATAAGGGTTTTTGGAACGACTGGTTCAACTGGTTCGTATATTGATTTACGAGGAGGTGGGGGATACACGAATCAAGGGGAGGGGCAAGAAACACCCCCTATTTACTTTAATACTGGGTGGTATGATGGTGGATTAGACCGAAGTGAATTAAGACGCAGTATGATTATAGGGACTAATCAAAATAGACCTGTTGGTGAAACAGGCAATGGTGGGAGAAATAACATAGCATTTTGTTGCTACGATAGTGGTGCGGTAAATGCGGTGGGTGTGGATATAAACCACGAAAAATTTAGAGTAGGGCAAAAAGCAAATTATACAAGTGTCAGTATTTTACCACGAGAAACGACCTGCGATTTAGGAGAATTTAACAACGGATTTAAAACTTTGTATGTCGATGATATTATTGTTGAAAAAAACAACATCTATTATCGTGTAGTCAATTTACCTACTACACCAACTCCAACTGATTATTCTACTGTTTATACACTTGCCTATTTTAATACTTTACCAGTTTTTTTACAAGGTCATACTACGACTTATGATTTAAGCACTCTTTCAAATATGACTGGGGGACAAGACTGGACTTCATTAGACAACAAGGGAATGATTTTAGATATACACATAGTCGCACCAGTCTCTGGGACATTTTATTTGAAACATAGGACGGATGATGGATGCCGTGTGTTTTTAGATGATGTGCTATTAACCACATTAACATCTACTGGTGCTGTATTTCCTGCCCCTGCTACTTGGAAGTCGCAAAGTGCGTCCGATGGGTATGCTTCGTTCTCTATAACTGCTGGAACTGAATATAAATTAACTTTCCAGTATGTTGAAGGAACACAAAGTGCGGAAAGTAGTTATAGTTGGAATACAACAGCCATAGATGATACATATGATACCGATTGGTCTGCCGTCATAGCTGGTAATGAAATAGGGACTGCTGATAAAAATAGAAATAAGATTTATACGAATACAGTAGATTTTCCAGACAAATTAACGGATAAACTCTTACTATATGGTAATGATTATAAAATAGCAGTTTCAAGTAATAGTTTGGATATAATAACTGGGGTAAATATTACTATGAAGGTAGGTATTATAAATGTATTAAAAATGAATTCAAGTGCTATTACAGCATATAAACATATAATACCTGGAACTGGTAATGCCCAAGATATAGGGGAAGATACTGACCCTCTTGGTGCTGGTGATGAAAACTGGTTTAGAAATGGGTTTTTTTCAAATCTGTATGTATCTAATGTTGCCGTGACGAGTGATAGGACACTAAAACAGAATATAACGGATTTAGAATATGGGTTAGACTATATTAAAAAACTGAAACCTAAACAATATCAATATAAGTCAAATAAAAATGGACGATTACACTGGGGGTTCATAGCACAAGATGTAAAAGAATTGAACCAAAATGATTTACTTTCTGTTTGGGGATTACGACCTAATGGAAAACAACAATTAAATTATACCGAGTTTATTTCGGTTATATGTAAAGCAATCCAAGAGTTAGATAGTAAAATAAACAGAATTTCTAAAGGGGAGCAGACCAACGACACAGACATTAAACATAATGTTAGTATGTCGGTTGTTGGGTTGGACGATTTTAAACAAGTGGAAGAGATTAGGGAACAAGGGACGAATAACCAAATCCGTATAGACACTTTAAAAATGCGTGTGGATAATTTAGAGAATGTTGCGAGTGATAAAACAAACGCACCGACCGAATCGCAAATAGACGACGCAAGGATTTCTATACTGGAAGAACGAATTAACAAATTAGAAACAAAGGAACATAGTGGAAAAGGTGGTGATACGGACGACGAGAGTGATGGGAATATGAATGTGCTTGATTTGATACAGCAACGAATACACGAACTCGAAAAGAGGAATACCAAATTAGAGGCAAAGGTGAAAAAGCAAACTGGGATTATAAACAAATTGTTAAAAAATGATTAAAAAAATTTGATTAAATATAATTTCTATTTATTGATTTTGAAAATGAATAGATACAGCAAAGGCAAAATATATATGGTGATTACCGAGAACTCAAATGATATATATGTGGGTTCTACTATACTGACTTTAAAGAGAAGATTAGAATTACACGAAACTGAATATAGAACTAGTAGTAAATATTGTTCCTCGCAAGATATACTGGAACAAGGTGATTATAAAATCGTATTGATTAAAAACTTTCCGTGTAGTAGTTTAAATGAGTTAGAGAGAGAGGAAGGTAAATTCCAAAGGGATTTAGTGTGTGTTAATAAAAGGGTTGCTGGTAGAACGCAGAAAGAGTGGTATGAAGATAATATAGATAAAAGAAAAGAATATTATATTAAAAATCGTGAGGCAATCATAATTAAAAAGAAAGAAAAATTCAATTGCGAATGTGGGGGTAAATATACAAAAGGAGTTAAGGCACGACACTTCAAAAGCAAAAAACATCAAAATTACCACAAAAAATTATAACTAAACCAATTGCTCGTATATGGTATTTTGTAGGTAAATGCCCCTTGTTTATTTTTTATTTTACTTGCTCGTCTTCTATAATCCGTTCTTCTCTTCTTGTCGTTGTGGTCTAAATTGGAATATAGACCGATTTTGTCTTTATAATGCTGGTATTTTGTATGACCGAAATGAATGGTATATTTACTATCCACTTTGACCTTGTATTTTTTATTTTTAATATTGGATTTTTCAAATATTAAAGATACTCCCTTGTTAAATTTAACTATCTTCATTATATAATGATTTATTTTTTAATTGTGGATAATTTCTTGGTGTTCTCTTAAATTAAATGTAAGTGTAGCACTCTCACCTTGTAAGTCTAATAGGTTGCCTAAATTATCACGAATACTATAATTAACTGAATGAATTTGTCCGTGTGTGCTAATGCCTACGTATATGGGATTTGATATATTTTCTGCTAATACCGATTGGGGTGCTGTCTTTGGAACGAATGAAAAAACACTAGTGGAATACTTGTCGTTCAATAAACTATTTTTAGCATCTACTAAATCACAGTGGATACTAACGGCATCAATACCTCGGTTAATATCGGCATTATTTTGTGCGGAAAATGTAGCACGAGCACCAGTCGTATTTTGAATAAACAAATTATAACTAAATCCTAAAATACTATTTATTACTGGGTTTGGGTTTGTTGCTGGATTATCACTCGTTTCCAATCTAATATTATTATCCATAACAACCTCCACACGACCTGTGGTATAGTTTGCTTGGATATTAACCGAATTATCACCTCTCACACCTACTAAATAATCATTTAACTCCTCGACCGAATAATTACCATTAGGGAATGTATAGGTAGTTGTATCACCACCAATAATAGTAATAGTTATTTGGTTATTATTATAAATAGCATTTACATTATGCCAAGAGTAGGGCATAGAATATTGAACCAACGCAATCTCGTAATTTTTATCATAGGGCAGTTGAAAATTGTTATACGAAATTCTAAAATCGTGTGTGGTAGGTTGGTTTTTTGACGACACTTTGATTAACATTATATAATATATTATAATATAATAAAATGTATTATTTACAACTCCATTTAAATAAAACTCAACTAAGTAAAGTAAAAAAAATATGGAAACACGGAGATAGATATGCTGGGTATATACGGATTACAAAAAACCAATTAGACTGGAACAATAAGAAAAACCACGAGGGACACGACCTCATCAAAATAACACCTATGGAACTACGAAAGATTAACTCCTATAACAAGAAGAAAGATAAAAATAAACGAGGGTTTGATATATATATTACAAGAGAACGGTTAATCGAGCAAATGCCTTTCCACAACGGAGGGACTATAACGATTGATAAATTGATAGGAGAAACGAGGAGAAATGACTTAGATAAAGAAACAATCAATCAATCTATAAAAAACATTCTATTTCCTATACACCCTCTAACGAATTTTGATATAGAAGGTTATGCTAAATTACTACAATTAAATATGAAGGTCGTGCCTCGTAATAGAATAAAATACGAACATATAGGTCGTCCTAATTCATCAGTAGTAATTAATTTAGATGATGACAAAGGTGCTGGGACACACTGGGTTTGTATGGTTCATCACCCAGACAAAAAAATAGAAAAAGGGATTTTATACTACGACAGTTATGGGGTGGAGTTTCCACCGAAAGAGGTTATGGACTTGAATTTAAAAAATTTAGTAGCAAATGACAGCACACATCAGTATCTCGGTGAAAAATCAATCCTATGTGGTTATTATTGTTTAAAAGTGATAAAAAGTATATTAGTGGATAAAATGGATTATGACGATGCCTTAGACCAGTTTAACTCGTTAAATGATATTTACGAGAAGGATTTGGAGAATATGGATTTAGCAGATAATTTGTTTTTGTAAAAAAATATATTAATATATATATGAATAACGGAACGATTACAACTGAACCTCAAATCTGGGGATACAATACACAAGATTTGGAACTTGCTAATTTAATACAAGGTGGTTGCTCGTTTATTGCTACGTGTATAATCTTAATTAGAGTATTAGACATACCCTCGTTCTTTCGGTCTGTTAGAGATAAACGCAGAGTGTCGCAGAAAAAGAAAGAGTGTAAAGAACTGGAACGAATCAAGAAATTAATGAATTCACTACAACACGGTGATGTAGATGTTGCGGACCTATTGAGTGATGGGGACGACGACGAAACCGAAACAAACGACACCAGTTATAAAATTGCTCGTAAAAAAAAAAGCTTAGAGAGCAAGGTATAAACCTACAATTTGTAGATTACCTTACATATCTATAAAAAAATATGTTTTTATATTATATAAAATGAACTCTGGCTATAAATCACAATCACGACCATATACTCAATTATCAGTAATAGGAAATGGATATAACAAAGATAGACTAATATACGGACAAGGTGTTTTTTCATTTATCGCACGAGCAATTAAGTCCATTTTTAAACCTGCTATGAAGGCAGTAGTTAAAAGTGGAGCAAGAACCGCAAGTAAAATAGGAGCAAAAGTTGCTAAGACTGGTATTAAACAAGCATCTAAGGCTGGTGTTCGTATTGCGAAAGATGCTGGTAAAAAAGTAGCATCTAAAATAACAAAAGAGAGTGTAAAAAAATACGGAAAAAAAATAGGTAAGGAATTAGCCGAGACCGCAACCGAAATTGCTATATCAAGTGCGATTGACGGACTAACTGGTTTGAGTGAAGGTAAATCCAAAGACGAGATTATAGAAGAACAACGAGCTAATGTAATGAAAAAAGGCAAAGCAAAGATTAGTGAAATATCGGCACGAGAGAAGGATTTAATCAAACGTAGGACACGAGATTTATTGAAAGAAGAAGAGATACGAGCAAGGGACGAAGCAAAAAAATTACAGAAAAATTTAAATGATAGTTTTGATAGTGTTATAGGTGGTGAAGGTTTGGTTCAAATGGGAGTTCAACCCAAAAGAACGAGGGGTCGTGGGAAACCGAAACCGAAACCGAAACCCAAAGGTCGTCGTAATGTAAGACGAATTAAAAAATAAAATATTTAAATACAAAATTTTTTTATATTTATATATATTATAACAGAATGGAACCCCAATATATGATTGATAGTGATGTCCCCTCGTTTATGAACGCACAAGAATACGAATACCTAGAAGTCCAGAGTGATAATGCGAATGTTTTGAACGACGACCAGTTTAGATTTGAATTAAAAGATACTAACTCTCTTACTAATTTATCTCGTGCGTATCTTGAAGTTAGACTTGCGATTGAAAAAACGGATGGAACTGCGTATGTTGCTACTGATAATGTAGCATTAAATGGTAGTGTTGGAACTCTATTTAGTCGTGCCGTCCTACGGTTAAACAATATGGTTGTAGAAAGCACCGACCAGTGCCACGTAGTAAATAGTCTTAAACCTCTTCTTTTATATTCCAAAGACTACTCTTCTTCCAGTTCTACTAATGAACTATTTTATTTACATACTGGGGAAAATCTTGATACAACCTTAACAAGTCATAAAAATTTTACACCATTAGACGGCAACGCACAAATAGCAGGTGCGATTTTAATTGAAGAAGATGCTGGTTATAACGAGGGTCATAAACGACTTCGTGATAGACTTTCTGCGTCTGCGGAGGTTTCTGCTATTCTGCCTCTTGAATGTTTAGTAGATTTTGCTTCGGTGGATAAAATTATTACTAATTTAAATGTAGCATTAGAACTAACACGTAGTGATAGAAACTATCATATGTTTAGAAGTGGGACTGTTGATGGACGAGTAAGTGTAAAACGTGCTTCATTATGGGTGCCTCGTATTCAAGCCCAGCCTTCTCTTGAAATGGAACTCAAATCCGCATTTAGTAGTGGGATTGTATCCAATTTTCGTTTTAAAAAATGGAACGGATATTTACCTACTGCTCTTGCTGGTGGTGGGACTTTTTCCACACGAATTGCTACTATGAGTGAAAGAGTAGTCGGTGTATTTGTAATGGCAAAACCGAGTGCGATTACCCAAACGGTCAATTCCAATAAAACCGTTGATGTGCTGACCGACCTGTATGTTCGTATTAACGGCAAACAGTATCCCCAACAGGCATATTCAAATCTAAAACTAACACAGGGCAAAACTCGTGCTTTCCTCAATCTACTTGATTACCAGTCTCGTGGAAGTGATGTAAGTAGTGGTATTCAGTTAGATAGGGTCAATTGGGAAAACCAGTCCGTATATTATGTAAATACCGAAGCTATGATTGCGAACGATAGTAAATCCCCTTCTACGGTGGAAATCAATTGTTCTACTGACGGTGCTTGTCAATTACACTGTGTTATTGTTAGTGAAAAGGTTGTTAGTGTAAATTACACTGGACAGCAACCCCAAGTATCCGTATTTTAATTTTATAAACGTAGTAATAGATATAATATTATATATTATTATATATATGACTACAACTTGGATACAAGCATTAAAAATATGGAACGCAGACAAACCGAATTGGTCTATCCCCAAAAAAGGAACTGATGGGTATAATGAAGTAAGAATGATAATGGCAGGTTCGGTGGGTGAGGGGTTAAAACAAATGGGAACTGGTAAGTATGACGCAATAAACAAGTTATTAAGGGACCCTAAATTAGATATGAGTGGTTATTTTCGAGAACTACACCAAAAAGCATTTCGACCACTACCAAATCAAGGTGGAGGCAACTTTGATATTATAGAGTTGTTAAAACACCCTACGGTAGAGGTCTTTGTTAAACAGGCAAAACCTATATTTGAAAAAATTGCTAGTCTAAAAATGGGTAAATTACCTATTGACATAAAAAAAACACGAATCCAAAAAGAACTCGTCAAAATGAATAAAATTGCGAGTATGAAGAAATTTAATAAAAAACCGATTGTAATTGGAAAAGGACAGGAAGGTGGGTTTTTAGCAACCATAGCAGGTATAGTTGCTCCGTTTGTTATAGAGGGTATTATTAATTCGGCACAAGGCAAACCATTTTTCGGTTAATCATCTTTAACATACTCGTTATAAGCAACTGCGACCGAGTGGTTCATCATCTCGGCATCTAAACCCTGTCCTGCTTTCACCTCTCCGTATTTATGTGTTAGGTAAATCTTCCGCAACATACTCGCACTAATCTTAGTGGGGGCAAATATTTTGTTTAACTCTTTTGTTAGTCTGTTGCTCGTAATGGATTTACCACCAATCGTTAGTAAATTATCACCAGATTTTTTACTATTGATTTTCATATAGATATTAACAACCGATTTTAACTCTTTCGGTATTTTTACTACAACAGCCTCTAAGGTCGGTGATTTAACATCACCCCACGAGAAGAACAACGGACTTTTTTGTATAACCATATAGTTATTGCTATTTTTGGTTTCTGTCGGTAATTTACTATAATCTTTTTTTAAAATTATAGAAACATTACTATACTCTAATCTACGAGGAGGTAGATACATATACAGAGATAATAGAAGGGTTTTAAACACCGTGTCTTTATCCGTTGGGGTGGGGTTAGATAAATCTATTTGTTTTGATTTTTTTACATAAGGTTTAAGATAGTTGTTAGAAATCATATTGTAATCAATCCAGTTTTTCTTCTCCTTGTCGGTTTTAATATTACCTACCGATTTATGTTTTACTTGTTCGTTTTTTAGTAGGTCATTATATTTATTGTATAGAGGCACAAGACTCGGTGCTGGGGATTTCCGTTGCGTCGGTGATAGTAATAATAGAATGGTGCTAATCATTTGTTGCGAGGTGCTATAAGTCATATCATTCAACACCCCTGCGACTTTGTTATAATCCATTAGAACACCCATTAAATCAAAGTCCTCGTCCTTATTAGGGTTAAACATTTTATCCATTTTACCTACAACTCGTTTGTAAGTATTGTAAGAAGAGGTGGAAAATTTGCGTGTTTCGTATGCGAGGTTAAGTGCGTCCATTATTATAAAATATATACATATAATATTTTTAAGTATATATTAATCAAATTTTTTATCACATAAGGATTAGACTATAAGTATATATAATGTTCTTTCAATGTCCTTGTGGTAAAAATATACAAGTAAAATGTTTAACCAAGCACTACAGCTCGTCATTCCACATAAAATTTGTCAACGAAAATCCAAAGGTAAAAATTCTACATTATTACAAATGCCGTTGTAGCACACCGAGATATAATATAAGCACATTGGAACAACATTTACAAACCACTCACCATAAACTCTATTTTAAACGACAAAAATTCTACGAAGACACGCACCATACTGGACGAGTAAATCTTAGAAAAGTGAAACTTTAAATTAGGTATTTGAAGACCATACCTCGTGGGAGTAGTCTATATTTAACCCACACATACGCAACCACACATTCTATTATGTAGAATATCATTATATTATAATTTATAATGATATTTTAATCAAAGGACACGAAAACAGACCCACGATTAATCTTAATCGTCTGTTTCGTCTTCTTGTGTCTCGCAGATTTGAGGTGTGCCGTTTCATAATTTTTAAGAAAAACCGCATTACACGAGGGACAAGTGATATAATTTTTATCGTTTATCATTCGTTAAATATACTACATATATTATCTTTAAACTGAAATTTTAAAGAAATTTGTTAATTTAATAGTGTTTGTTTGTGCCTTGTGTAGTGCCGTTAAAATGTGTTTATCTAACCCACCAAGTAATATAGTAGAACCACATTCGCAATTATACAACTCGTCTTTGGTATTTTTAGCATTTACAGAATTACAACTCGGTCGTAGTTTTAAGATATAATCTTGTTCTATATCTTTGAGGTCATCTTTGGTAATCTCGTAATAACTGTCTATAATCTGTTTGTTCCACATATCCCACCCACCAGTTTCTCTAATTATCCTATATATTTTATAATTGTATTTCTTGTTGTCAAATGCGTGTGTATTGTAAAAGTGGTCTGCCCATCGTTTAGTGGGTTCGTATGTAGAACCTATGTAAAAATCCCCAGTATTGGGATTGGATAATTTATAAATAAACCCTAAATCTTTATGCTTTCTAACCATATTATATAATTATATATCTACATATAATCTTTAAGTGATAATGTTTATATGATTATTTTTGAAATCGTAAAAAAACGCAAAAAAACGCAAAAAAACGAGTATATTGAGATAAAAAAGGTTGATTAGTTGATTAGACGATTTACAAAACTATTTTGAAATAAAAAATTATAATCCCAAATACTTTCAAAATCTATCTAATCAACTAATCAACTATTATTTTTGTATTTTAATTAAAATTTTTTTAGGACTATATACTAATATGAAAATTGTTATTAAATCTATGAATAGAGTTGATAAACTATTTAAATTGACCTACACTAAAATCATTTTAAAATATGGATTAGACGAATCGCAAGTCCATATTTTCGTATCTACAGAAAAGAACCTACAAGAATACACCGAAGCATACCCTAAATGTAAGGTCATCTTAGGACCTCGTGGTATTGCCAATATTGATAATTTTATAGTAGATTACTTTGACGAGGGAGAAATCTATTTATATTTGAACGACGATATACACGGATTTTATAAGTTAGTGGATAATAAACTGGTAGAAGTAGAAGATTTGAAACCAGTATTAAACCAACTCATAGATATATTACAACACCATAATTTAAGTTATGGGGGGTTCTATCCAGTCCCCAACGGATATTTTATGAAAAATAAGAAACCAATTGAAATGGGACTACCTCTCGTTATGGACCCTATGAGTATATGTATTAATAATAAAGAAATTAAACTAACAGAAATTCCAGTACCTATGCCTAATGGTGATACATTTTTAGCAGAGTGTAGTGATGCCGAGAAAGCAATTCAGCACTACAAATCACGAGGGGGTATTGTTCGTTTTAATCGTTATGCTACAAAAGTAGAATACTATGCTAAGCAAGGTGGCTATCAAGGTAGAACTGCCCACACCGAGCAATACACGGCAAATTATTTAAAACAAAAATACCCTAACTATGTTTCAAGTGTAAAAATAAAGAAAAATGGCAACACGAGTATTAGATTAAAAAAATTACCCTATAAACCCCAACCTAAGGAGGAATACCTACGTGATAAAAATGGTATATGTAGGTTCGTTATATCTATGAATAATGAACTGGGAAAAGAACGAAGAGATAGATTAAACTACACCTATAATTTATTTAGTGGAAAGACTGCGGACGAATGCCCCTCGTGGATAAAAGATAAAATGCGTCATAGGTCAAACATTCAACAAAAATCAAGAAACGGTAAATTAGGTTGTTTTGCCTCGTATGTTTGTTTATTAGATAAAATAGTTAGTGAAAAGATAAATAATGTATTGATACTGGAAGACGACTGCCTACAAATAGGGGATTTTACAAAAGACCAGTTAGGTAATAAACCGATTTATGTAAATGGTTTATTTCACCACCCTACCGTTTATATTAAAAGAACTAAAGAATGGATAGAAGACCTAAAAAAGGATTTACAACTAACAACTGGTATTCACGAGATAGACTGGGACAAGTTCCGTATAACTGGAACGTGGGGGATTTACATTCCAAAATGGGAACAAGCACAAGAGATAGTGGATAAATTTAATTCCGTAAAAAAATTAACTACTATTGATAGTCAATTATCTAAACAGCACCTAATAGACCGATTTTACTACCCCCCATTATTCAAACATAGTGATAGAAACAAGAGTAATATTAGCAGAGGGTTAGGTGAGTTGAGTTATTTTGGTAGATTATAAAAGTCGTCGTGTCTGTAAATATACATATCCCTCTTAAAAATATTTTCTTGGATACTATGAATAAATCGGTTATTTATATTAAATGGTTCTATATGAATGTTCCTCATAGAGTATTGATATTTATTAAAAATATCGGTGTTTTCCGTATTTCTACAATTAGTAATGAGTATGTAGTCAAACCTACCTTTGATATTGTTAAAAATAGTTTGTATATCTACTATGGATAAATGAAAAATGACATCTCGTAAAATCACGAGGTTCGTATAAGGCATATTCGTATAATCTACGAGGTCTATATTGATAAATTTTTTAACACCCCCCTCGCAATATGTCCTTCTATTAGCATATCTACAACATCAACACCAGTATAGTCAATAGAAGGTTCATTAAAAAAAGTAGTTGATTTTATCCACGTTAAATCTCCACAACCCAAGTCTGTAATAGATTTTACACTATTCGTTTTTATAAATTCATCTAATAAGTTTCTAACCCTTGTAGTATTTCGCAAGGTCGAACCTGACCCCGATAGGGGTGTTTTTCCATTACTCCATTTTTTTTGTTCATAGATACGATTAAATATTTGTTTATTCATTACTATAGAGAACTAAATTTTATATAATAAATCTTTGTTTTTTTTTACTAACCACGACTTACAAGTATAGTCCTTTATACTTGATAATAGTTCTGTGTTTATCTTGTAGTGTTTAAAATATTTTTTAAAGGCATCAACACCTACACCTCGTTTCATTTTTCTAATCCTCCACTTATCATAAATAGGCATTAAATTCATTCTTTCGTGTTCTTTCATAGCATACTCTATAAATCCAGTAATAACACTATTGTTTCTAAATCCCATAATAGAGTTAGACATATCTATTCTATCGTTGTTGTATTTAGGTATGTTGCTTGAATCGTCCCATAGACCAAACATATATTCTTCTTGTTGTTGTAGTTTGTAAAAAATATCGTAATTAATAGGGTGTATGTCAAGGTCTATATACAACCCACCTATTTGTTCTACAATAACATACCGCATAAATTCCAATTTAGACCATAAAGGCAAACTATAATAAAACTGTTTGTATTTACTATTGTCTATTATTCTTTCGCAATCACTTCGCAGGTAGAGTTTATACGAGCCCCCTTTTTTACCTACATAATCCTTCCACAATTCTATAGATTGTAAGAATATAGGGAATTTTTCTAATGGTTTATCTAACTCGTAGAAGACTTGGAAAATATTATTCATTATTATTATAGAACTATATAATAATGGATAATAAACTTCAAAAATATTTTGATATTGTAATGACCTTTAAAATGCGTTCTAATGTCCATAGACATAATGTAAGTGGTCTTAGAGAAATTAAGCAATATGGAAAACATATAGGAACTAAACACTGGACGAAAATTGGAAATCCTATAAAGTCGCAGAATTTTGGTCTTGTTCGTAAATTTAGAATTGCTGGACTACACCCTGCTAGTCATAATACAAAGCACCCAAAAATATACGAGGCACTACAAGAGATTATTAAGATTTTAGACCCCACATTTGAATATGATGGTATTACTGTAAATAAGAATGTAGAGGCATTACCGCATAGGGATACTAACAATAATGGAATATCATTAATTATAGGATTTGGTGAATATAAAGGTGGGGGATTGTTTGTAGAAGAAAATGACGGTAATTTTAAATTACACGATATAAATAATAAACCACTATATTTTAATGGTTCACATCAAACCCATTATACAGAACCATTTGAAGGGACGAGATGGACCATCATTTACTATAAAATCAAAAAACACAAAAATAATAGTTGATTAGTTGATTAGACGATTTACAAAACTATTTTGAAATAAAAAATTATAATCCCAAATACTTTCAAAATCTATCTAATCAACTAATCACCCTTTCTTATCTCAATATTATGTGTTTTTACAAGAAAGACCGACAATCAATATTAGGCACGGCATTTGGATTGATAATAGAAAATATCTTTTTACACACGTCGCAGTTATGTTGGTCTAACTCAACCATATATAGCATATTTTCTATAATGTGTTTGCTACGTTCTTCTTCAATTAATATACAGTCTCGTAGTCCGTCCATTAATCGGTAATAGACTACAACTGGAAAGTTCCCAACTCCATTAGCAGGGTCTAACCATTTTAGGTTAGGGTTGCTCCATACCTCGGCAGGGAGTTTATCCAGCATTTCATTTACGAGTGTTAGTGGGGTAAATACTTCTCCGTTCTTGTCTTTTTTGGATTTTTTAATCGGTAGGTTTTCTTTGATGATGTCTAAAACGGTTGGGTTCATACTATACTATACCAATCTTTTTTAAAATATCTAAACATTCTGTAATCGGTCTGGAATGTTGCCCATTTAGTCCCTGCGATTATTTTTTTAAAGGTAGGTGTTTGTATTGCTTTTAGGATTAAATCCCCTTCTTCCTTACTGGATATAGGTAGTCCAAAGGATAATTGCGACATTCCAAATCTGCCCTCGTAATCATTTTGAAATCTAAATGAATATTGTATTCCATTAAAATTTAAAATTACTTTTGGAATTCCAAAATGTCCTTTGTCGTTTGTATTGGAATACCAGCAACCGATGCCCTTTCTTGTAATACTATGAACTACTGGATATTTAAAGTCGTCTGTTTTAGTTTTATTCGTATTTTTATTATGTTTAGTTGCGTGATAGGCAGTATCATAAATAACATCTACACCTTCCTCGTTAGTTGTTAATATTCTACCTATTTCTTCATACGCATAGTTAGGTAAAAATGGCATATCATTTAGTCTAAAATGGTGTGTTTCCCCTATCTCGTCTATTATTTCGGTTGGTTGTGTATTATCCGTATTTTGTAATACATATAGGTCAAACCGACTACCTACATTAAAATATGTAGCACCGTCCTTTGACCCTAAAATATGTAAATAGACTATTTGTTTATGTTTCATTATATCCCATAAATGATTTAATTGTCCTAAACCTCTCCAACCAGCAGGATTGATAAAACCTAAATATCCATTAGATTTTAAACTATCTAATGACTTTATTATAAATTTATCCCATAGTGTTCTACAACCATAACTCCCAGTTTGTAATCCTAATTTCGGTTTATTCCACGGTGGGTTTCCAATAATAATATCAAACTTCATTTATAATACTACACTATAAAAATAAAAAAACAAAAAAAAAACGAGTATATTGAGATAATAAAGGTTGATTAGTTGATTAGACGATTTACAAAACTATTTTGAAATAAAAAATTATAATCCCAAATACTTTCAAAATCTATCTAATCAACTAATCAACTACAAATTTTTAATCATTTTAAAACTACCAGTAGGTAATCTTTGAAATCTATATTTTTTATAATATGAGTTGATTGATGGAATAAGATGTTGTCCCCTCGCATTAATTGCTAATATATACCCTTTGTGGAATTGATGACATTCATAGTAGTGTTCGTATGAGTTATAATAGTTGGTTCCCATAAACCCTAATACTAAATTAATACCTCTCACCCTATAAGAACCAGTCGTTCTGTTATAACTGACCCTATCAGTTCCATACTTTTCTTTCAAACAGTTAAGTGTTTTTTCTCGTTCATCTTTCATCAGCCTATCTTCAATTTTTTGTTTTCTGTCAATTTCCAAATAATTAATATGTGCTACTACTTTATACTTGTTAGAGATAGTTTCCCTAAGTTTGATATGAATAGACTGAATAATTCTATCATTAGTTTCTTTTTCTTTCATTCTTAGACGTTCTCTTTCTTCTCGTTCAATTGCTCGTTGTTGTTCTCTAACCTTTTCTTGTTGTTTTTCAATATGAACCTCGTGCCTATGCTTAATAATACTATCAATCATATATTCAAATCCAATATTGTATTTGATAATGATTTTGTCTAATTGCTCCATATTTGCTTTTTTAAGATTAGATAATCTCTGTCCCTTATTTTCAAAATATTCTTGAATACAATATACCACCTCTTTCTTACTAACCCTAACATTTTGGATTTTTTGGGGCAAACCAGTAATAGAAGACATATTGTTGCTGTTGTTGTTATTATATACCTAATCAGTTTAAGATTTTAGATTAATCAAATTTTTTTTATCCCTTAGTTGATAAGTTGAAAAATTGATTATATACTCAAAAAAAGTCCTCGTCCGCAAAAAAAAATGTAATCAAGTCCTCGTCCTCGTCCATTTTTTTATCCCTTAGTTGATTAGTTGATAAGATAGATTTAGAAACCTAATCCCAAATAAAAAATAATAATCATAAATACTTTCAAAATCTATATAATCAACTAATCAACTACAAGTCCTCGTCAAA
>Ga0222718_10002215_pt1 | contig 17665 bp, 8 predicted proteins | sample C33_27DmetaG_FD_165045 | JGI IMG/M metagenome (GOLD analysis project Ga0222718, IMG submission 165045) | Estuarine water microbial communities from San Francisco Bay, California, United States - C33_27D | ecosystem: Environmental > Aquatic > Marine > Unclassified | place: USA: California... | reverse complement strand
TAATCAAAGCGCATTAAGTAAATATGACTTTGGTAAAAATCATTGGAATACTAATGGTCGCGGAGAAGGTAGAAACATGCCCCTTATAGAAGATGTTGAAAATTTATCTGAGTATAACAAGTCAAATAGAACCCATAAGGGTTTGAGGTTCGGTGGATTTCCGGGTACAGAAAAATTCTCAGTTGAATAAAATTTTTGATTCACTGTTATTGGATCAACTAAAATCTTATTCAAGAAAAAATCCAACGCAAGAAAGCTGCGGCATAATAATAAAAGAAAATAATTTATTAAAATTTATAAAATGCGATAATAATAGTATTAATCCTTCTTCTTCTTTTGTTATAGATTCTAATATTATAATTGATTATGATGTTGAATATATTTTTCATAGTCATATTATCTGTAGCGCTAATCCATCTATAAAAGATATAGATATTTCTAATGAATTATGTATACCTTTTTTGATTTATAGCTTGAAGGATGATGATTTTTACTTATACGACAATATAAGTGTATAAGAATATAAGGTTTAAGGTAAAGTGAAAACGGTATATTTACATGGTAAGTTGGGTAAGCGCTTTGGTAAAAAGTGGCGCCTGAACGTGGGCTCTGCTCAAGAAGCATTTTCTGCCCTAGAAGCGAATAATGAAGGTTTTTTTGAATATATTCTCGACTGCGCAAAAAGAAATATACAATATATTTTATTAAATAAAAACCCTTCAAAAATAAAAAATAAAGAAGATTTTAAAAATAGCGCCATATTACCCGATGAAGTAGACCTTGTTAGTGGTAAAGAGATTCATGTAATCAGTCAAGCTGAAGGGTTTGAACCTGTATCGATTATTACTGCTATAGTAATATCTACAGCAATTCAAGTGGTTATGAGTGTTTTATTTAAGCCACCTAAGCCACCAGAAAGAAAAGACCCGACGAATACCAAATCTTATTTAATTGCTGGAGCAATTAATCGACAAGCTCAAGGTATTGCTGTTCCACTTGGATACGGAAAATTAAAAATTGGCGCGTCAAATATAGCAACTCGAAAAGTATCAAAAAGATTTAGAAGTTCAACTGAAGAAAAATCTTTAGAATCTTATAGTGAAATAGAGATTTTAGATTTATTGTCCGAGGGCCCAATAGAAGGATTTGTTAATAAAAATGGAGGAACTATATCTGGTGGAGATATTAGAGAGGGAATTTATTTAAATAATGTTCAAGTAAAAAACACGCCGAGAAACGCTAATGACGAAGGAACACTTAATTATATTCTAAATGAAAATGAAGATTCTGAAGAGGGCAAACCTAAATTTAAAGATGGTGATGAATCAGACTCTACGATCTTATCTGACGAAGTATTTTCTGTAAAAGAGTATAATTCTCTTGTATACGGAGCTAGCCCTTACGGCAGAAATAAAACATATCCAGGCGGTAAAAAAGAATATGATATTATTGATGAAGCTTTATCTAATGACGCAAAGATATTCTCTCATTTTGTTTCTAATGAAAATGTGGGTAAAATATCAATAGCTTTAAAATCTAATCTTTATATTCAAAATGATGATGGATCTACTTCTTCTAATAGTATAAAATTTGCAATATTAATTACTCGATCAAATGGGGAATTTAATATATTAGATCAATCAAACTCTAAATGCCTAGTTGACTATGAAATTAATTCGGGATTAACCACTACTCTGCAAGGGTATAATAGTTATTTTACTTTAGATGGAATTGCTACCGCTCCTTATCAATTTGATATGAATATATCATATAACCCCAAATTAAATTTAGAAGAAATTAGCGGCGGTGTTACTTTCAAAATAATTAGACTCAGCGCAGAATATGATCCTTCTGTGAAAGGTGGAGAAGTTGGTGGAATTGCAAAAGCGAGAGATTTAGAGGTTAGTCATATAGTTGAAATAATTAAACAACCAATGCTTTACCCTCATAGCTCTATATGTAAATTAATGTTTGATGGAAAAAACTTTTCTAATATCCCCGAAAGAACATATCATGTTAGATTGAAAAAAGTTTTAATCCCATCTAATTACGACCCCGTTTCAAAAAAATACGATGGGCCTTGGGACGGTTTATTTTTAGGGCAATCAGATTCTTTAGAATCTATACATTCTATTTCAGATCGAGATAAAAGATGGACAGATAATCCTGCGTGGATTTTTTATGATCTACTTTACAATGCAAGATATGGAGTTGGTAAATACGGTTTAGAAGAAGAGAATATCGATAAGTGGCAATTATATAAAATAGCAAAATATTGCGACCAACTGGTTGAGACTAATTACCCTATAGAAACCGAAAGCGGTTTTCCGAGAATGTTTGAAACTGACAATAATTTACTTTTCGATAATTTTATAGAAGAAACCCCTGAAGATTCTAGAGGTTTATCTCAATTAAAAAGTAACGGAAGCTTTACGGTAAAAATATATTCTGATAATTTTTATAGTGACAGTGGGCAATTAAAAGTTGATGTAAATACAAATTTATCTCAAGAAGAAATAAAACAAAATTTTATAAAAGAATTTGGTGATGGAGATAGTTTTAGAGGTAAGAAAATCGCTTTCTTTTTTCATCAAAATAATGCTGATTTAAGTAATTTAAGTTCTGATGATATCTTAAACATTCAGAAAAAATCTGCAATGCGTACTGGAGAAATAATAATAGAAGAAAGAGTTGTATTAAGAACTGACGCAACAAATCAAGAGATAACTTTGGCTGGACCAAATTTCTCGAACAATCCTATGACCGCAAGTGATAATAAAACATACGGCGCATGCGCAGTACAAATTAATCATCCAATAGTTGAACCTAGATTTTCTTCGAATATTTATTTAACTGATAGAATTGAAGCTTTAAATATAATGAATAATACAGCTTCTGTTTTTAGAGGGATTATAGCTTATTCTGCAGGAAAAATTATCGCCGTTCAGGATTCATTTAAAAGGGCTGTTCAATTATTCAATAATTCAAACGTATCTATTGATGGTTTTTCATATGCTGGAGTCAATAAAAATAAAAAATTTACAGCATGTCTTGTTAGATTTAATAATAAAGATAAAAACTACCAACCTGATGTAGCTTTTGAGGAAGATGTTGACGCTATGCAAAAATTTGGTTATGTGGAAAATGAAACGATGGGTTTTGGGATAACGTCCGAAAGTCAAGCGAGAAGACTCGCTAAGTGGATTTTGTTTTCCTCTCAACTAGAGACAGAAACAATAACTTTCAAAACTGGTCAGGAAGCTAGTTATCTATTTCCTGGAGCTATTTTTGAGGTCTCAGATGAGATGCGAGCTGGTTCAACTAAAAGTGGTAGAATTTTAGATATTCAAATGTATAAAAGAGTATCAGTACAGGGTCAATCATCAGAATTTAATCAAAAATTATCTGATCCTTATATATTGATAGATAAGTCCACTATGGACGCACCAAGTTTCAAACGCGTTGAGTTAACTGTTTGCGTGGGTCTTTCAAATTCTTCTCAGCAAAAATTAAATGCTAGAGCTCCATTCGAGAAGTCAAGCCAAGATCAAGATGCAGAAGCTGATGCTATTTTAACTCCTCAAATATATAAATTTGATGGAACTATAAATTCAGATTTTGCAATAACTAAAGAAGGGCCAAAAGGTCAAACTTCTACAGTTTCAGATTTAAAATTAAAAATATCTTTTGATCTTGATTTGGCAAATAATTTATTTAATGTATTTAATCACGGTTTTCAAAATGGCGATAGAGTTAGATTTGTTTCTGATGGAACTCTTCCTGCTGGATTAAGATCTGATTTAATTGATAATAATGCTTATTATATTATTGAGGTTACAAAAAATACATTTAAGGTTTCAGAACAATTAAATGGTCAACCAGTAAATGTTATAGATGTCGGTAGAGATTTTTTGAATAATCTTGGTGGCGAACATTACATATGCCCAGAAAGTGAAGAAAAACTTAAAAACGCTCTTGATCAAATTATGATCGGTGCTCCATATTCAATCAAAGGTACGATAGGAACAAGGAGCAAAAAAGCGCTATCTAATGAGGAAAGAGATAATTTAGGAATAGTAAGTTCTTTAGCGGCTGGGTGGGGAGTTTCAAATTATTTTGGATATATTTGGTCTCAGGATCAAAGAGATTGGATTATGACTGTAAATATAGGGTGGATATATGTCGGAGTCATAAAAGAAAGATCTCCCTCTTCTAATGATTTATGGTTTTATATTCCTGATGTTGGTTGGGTTTGGACAACTGATGATCCAGTAAATGATATTAAAAATGATTTTTGGTACATAGAGTCACATAAAGAAAAAGTGTCTACAGCTAATGGTTGGATTATTCCTTACTACGATAATTCAAGTAGAGAAAATATAGTTCAATTTTTTGTTTATGATACTGATACTTCATATCAAGTTGGTGATAATTATTTACTGGGCGCTACGAATGACGGTTCTGGCAAGAAATATGTAATTTGTGAAATTGGATATATTAATTCTGTGCAGTCAGGTTATTTTTTGACTTTAACAAATAGAGCTACAACCGTTGAAAATAAAGTTATCGATAGCACCACTCCAAGTGATAAAAATAGAAATGATAACCCTAATTATTTTAACACTACAATAACTACCGTTCTAGCGAGAAATACTCAGGAGTCGATTCAGAATGAAAATTCTATAGCAATAGAACTTGCAAATGGTCATAATTTAGACCTTCGAAATAACCAAGAAATACTTATAGAAAATTACTCATCTAATGATACAAATTTTAATAATGAAATAAATCAAAAATGGCGTATTATAATAATAAATGAAAATGTTTTTGAATTGATTGGGTCTAGTCAGGCGTATACATATTTTTCTTCTGTTAGTAGTGTAGTAAACAATGGTGAAATTAATTTTATTCGTGACGCAAGATCTATAGTAGAAAGAACTTTAGAGGGTCAATTATTTAGAACAATGTCTGTGAAGGAAATACAAAATAATGAATATGAAGTTGTAGGCTTAGAATATAACGCTTCTAAGTTTGCCGCTGTTGATAAAAAAGGCGTTGTGAGAAAACCTTCTCTTCCCATTCCTCCTCAAGCTGATATGGCTATACCAGAAGCTCCAGATGGTTTACAACTTATTGATTTAACTAACTAATATTATGTTATCCACGGCAATAGGTATTGAATTCAACGTCAACGATTTAGACGCTAGTTATGAGGTTATTGGCACATCTGATAATTATTCATTTCAATACAAACTCGGTCGCGGAAGTTCTTTGGTTGACGAAGAAGGAGATCTCGCTCAAAAGACAATTTCATTAAAAGGTAATTATGGGCAATTTAATGTAAAAGTTTTTGCAGTTAGCGATATAGGTATTCGTTCTGCATTTATTGAAGAAACGATTGATGTTAGTTCACCGCAATTTTCTGATACGTTTACATTTTCTGATATAAGAATATCTAAGCTTGGTCAACAAGTAAATATTGAACCACAGATTATTCAATCGCCTGACCAGAATAATAATAAATTAACTGTTTTTTCTGAATATGTTGATAGATCTGCGAATATAGAGTGGAGTTTAAGTCCACCAATTGGTCACGCTAAAGAAGGAGAATCATTATCTACTGAGTTATTGAGTGATTCATTTTTTGATCATTTTAAGATAAGGATATTTAATAAAGAAAATTCAATAGAAATTACAGATTCTGAATTGCAAGCATCTTCTGCAATGTCCAATATATTATTGAGTCCAAATGTAACTGGAACTCTAGAATCTTATAGGGATTTTTCTATTAATTTAAACTCGCAAGTTTTTGACGATCTCGATTTAGATAGAAATATTTCTGTAGAAGTTGTATCTCATGACGCTTTTGGGAATACTGCGACAGGACTAATAAGTGGTGTTAATTATTCTCCAGTTCCTATAGGTCTAACATCTTCTTTAAAAGGTTCTGATATGTCATTTTCATGGACTCAGAATGATAGAGATTATAACTCAACAATCATTAATGCTTTATCTATACCTAAAGATCAACCTTTATACAATAGCGGAGATCTTCAAGCTAGTTTAACTTATTACCAAGAATTGGCTGCTGCTTCACCTTGGGATGGAATAAGTAATTATAGGGTTGGTGATAAAGTTAGTTATGAAGGAATTATTTATGAATGTAAAGTAGGGCACAACGCAAACAGCTCTAGAATCCCGCAGGAATCTTATTGGTGGAAAACTTTAGAGCCTGTTGTTGATTTCTCCCACAATGAATACCAAGTTGTAGAGCAAGCCTTAGAGCTTCGTCAAATATGGGGTTATAAATATTATTATACGTTTCAATCTGTAGATGGTTTCGGCACTGGTCAATTGTTTAATTTAGCGGAAGACGGAATATCTCCAAAAGGTTCTGACTTTGATACATTAAATCCATTTTTGTCAGAATTAAAAATTGGTAATTTAAGATTCAGAGAAAGACAAGATGATTTAATATTTAATTGGGATATCGTTGATCAAGTTGGAAATGCAGTTAATTTAGATGAATATAAATTTGCTTTATCTAATAGTGATGTTCCTTCTGTTTTAGGTTTAAGTGGTTCATTATTTGATGCTGATACTAATTTATTTTTAACAGGAATAACAGAAGGTAGTAATTCTCGATCTACATTTATTGATGAGGATGGACAAATAGGCATAAACACTGATCTGCCAACAACAGAAGTTTTTAATAGTTTTGAATATACGCGCGAATTAAATAATGAAATTTATGGAACTGGTGGATTTATTTTTACAGCTTATCCATTTGATAAAGATTTAACATATAATGTAAATGATGTTGTAATTGGTGATGATGGTTTATTGTATATCGCAGCAAGAGTTCCCCCAACATATACTACTAATAAACCTACAGATTTTGATTCTTACGGAGTTCCAGGAACTTTTACTATAGACGACGCTTTTTATTATTTATGCGTTTCAGATAATACTTGGTTAAGGAAAGCTGTAACAAGGCAAACTAGAAATGCGGCAAACCCAGGGGATACTTATAGCGATGACAATTTTCATTATGCATGTATTAGCGGGACATTATGGGGTAAATTTCCTATTGCAGAATTTAACAGATCAACAGAATCTTTTCCTGAAGGATTTTTGGGGGAAGTATATTATGACGAACAATACTTTAATGTATATACATCAAATGGTTGGAAAAGTTCCGCTTTTGCAAACTGGGGTGGTTATTCAAGTTCTATTATTATCAATGAGTTTGAAAAAATTAGACCTTCTTACCCATTATGGTTTGCAGGGGAAAATTACCAAGTTGACGATGTAGTTGAATACGATAATCAACTTTATAAAGCCGATCAAGCCTTCGGACCTCAAAGTACTTTAGGCGTATTTGACTATAATACATCTTATCCATCTGGAGTTTTAATTGTAGCCCCTGAAGATGGAACTGTTCAGCCTTTTGAAGTATACAGCTCTTTCGTTCCTGGGGATAAAGTAATATATAAAAAATCTGTATACGAATCTCTAACATATCAGTCTGAATCAAGTATAACGAACCCTGACTCAGATATAAGTCAGTGGAGGTTATTATCTTTATTTAATGATATTCCATGTGCAATATTCAAATCAAAAACTCAATTTCCAGTTATATATTCTAATGATTTTGAATTTCCTAGTGATGGAAATATAAATTATCAATCAGAAGTGCCAGCATCTATTGTATCCGAAGGAACTGCTGGGCGGTTTGCATTAAGTAATGGATATTTTTATTTATGTATATATCAAAATAATTGGGTAAGAACTGCAATAACGACAGAAGAAAAAAGCGCAGGTAGTGTTGGGGATAGAGATTACGATAGTGATTTTTACTATTTTTGTCTAGGCGGAACGTCTTGGGGTAAAATACCTTTAGTTTCTTCAACAAAATCTGACGCGGGTAACGTGGGGGATATTTATTACGATTCGGATTTCTTCTATGTTTTAACTGCAGATGGGTGGAAAAGGTTCACACTTCAAAGGTGGGCTTTCCTTCAGGTTGCAGTCTTAGACAGCGCTCACTGGGAAAAGCAAAATCCAGAAATATCTGATAAATTTAGTTTATTAGTTCCTGGATTTCCATATCAGGTAGAAGATTGGATTGCAACTGAAGATTATTATTCTGGCCAACTAGTAATATATGATAATACAATTTGGAGTGGTGTCGTAGATAATGGCCCTAATTTTTCAAATGGATATCAGATTCCTAATAGTTCGCCAGCGTATTGGTCTAGCCCTAGTATATCTACAAACTTTGCTCCAGGAGATAGGGTTTATTATGATGGTCAAATATATAAAGCTTTACAAAGTGATCCTACAGGCGCACCAATATTTCCATCTAATTCAAAAGATTATTCTATAGAATCAACTTATCAACAATCTCAGTGGGCTCCATTTTGGGAATTGAATGAAGCTTATGACGGTTTAGTGTTTAATCATATTGGAATTCCAGAAAGCGGCAAAAGAAGTGTTGGTTTAGAAATAGGTATTATTAATAATGAAGGAGATATTTTACAAATAGATAGAATAACTGGTTTTAATCCTGAGCCAAGTATCATCCCTCAAGGTTTTTCTGTTGATAGCGTCAGTGAATCGACGAAGATTAAATTTAATTTTAATTATTCTTTTGGTTCGCAGGAAAAAACGACAAAGGTGCAATTGTATAGATCTGAAAATCCGAATTTTAGTATTTTAGATTCAAATGGATTACCTGGGACTGGAGCTTCTACATTTGTAAAAGAAGTTTTAGGTGCGGGTGATGCAACATTTGGTAAAAATATAACTGAAATTATAGATGAACCTCCAATTCCTTCTGTTCCTGGGTATGGAGAACAAATTACTGGTTACTATTATAAAATACTTCCGTTTGATGATTTTGGATCTGGAGATTTATATGGAGTAACTAATAACCAAGGCGGACTTGAGAGAGTTTTGGTTTACCCAAAAAGCTTTAGCTCTCAGAATCCTAACGCTGTACCTGGAAAAGTATTTAGAACTAATCAAAATGATATTCCTGGGCCAGTTATCAATTTGACAGGAAGAACCGCTTTTGAGAATTTCTTTTTTAATTGGGAAATGCCAAATAGTAACCTCGGTATCGTTGGTAATATTCCTAATGATATTAGTCATTACGAAGTTTGGCAGTCAGAGGATCCAACTTTATATTTCGGAGCTTTAAATAAAAGATTAAACCAACAAGATAATTTAAAAGGCTATAGAAGAATTGAAACTGATATAGAAAGCACTGGTCCAATACCAATCGAGCAACAAGACCCTGCTTTAGGCATATCTAATGCAAATAAAATATTTGATATAGATGCTTTATCACCATTGATTTCTGCTTCTCATTTTGGCTCAACAAATGATACAAGATATTTCTGGGTGAGGGCTGTTGATCACGCTGGAAATAAAAGTCCGTTTACTGGCGCAGCTAATTTTCAAGGAAATAATATCGAAGGATTAAAATTAATATTGGGGCAAGCTAAGACTACTGATATAGCAGATTTCGAACAAAACATATCTAATACGTTTCATAATATTGTTTCTCTTGTTCCTAATAATCCATTTGTTGATAATGACCCCGATTCCTCTTCAATTAGGTGGGATAGACATTTTGTATATCATAAAGGAGTTGGTTATGTTATTGGTGGAGATTCATCTTCTGATAAATTTATTTGGTGGCAGCCTACTGGAAGCGTTGCAATAACTCCAACTCAAAGTGGTGAATTGGGTTTAGTTGGGCCTGGCGGCGGACCTCTAGATTCGTCTATAACAAACCCGCTAAGGAATGTATTGTATAGCGGAAATTATAATACATTAAATTATCACCCTGCAGGTGGAGATGAAAATGATCCAATATTAGACTTTAATGATGGTGATTTTATTATAGCTAGAAATAGCCAAGGTGTTGCCACTCCTGTTTGGCACTCTTTTGCTAATGCAACTATTGGTACTGCGCAAATAGAAAACGCAGCAATTGTAGATGCTAAGATAAAAACTTTAACCGCTGATAAAATAACAGCTGGAGTTATACAAGGGCAAGATGTTCAGGTCGGAGGAACTGGTCAAATAAGAAGCGCTGGCTTTGATGGTCTAGATTTAAATAGCACAAACCCACAACAAGGCTTTGCTCTAAGTGGGGATGGTTCTTTTGTTTTTCAGACTCAAAATGGTAAATTGTATTTTGATGACAATCAATTAGTTTTAGAAGGTAAATTAAAACAATCAAATGGTGCTGAGAATACATTTATATCAATGTATGCAGAGCCAGATGTATTCATGTATGAAGAGAGGGAAGATGGGACTTTTGTTCCTTCTTTATCGATAACTAGTCAAGAATCTAATATCGTAACTTCTTTTACTAATAGCGATATATCTGGAAGTGATGTTCGATTTAAATTGTTGACAGATGCGGGTGATGAAATTTTTGGTTATGACGATTATACTGGAAATAATGTATACGATATTAGTGGTTTTTATTATGATCCAACTACTAATTTTGATTCTTCTACATCAACTGCAACTGCGACATTAAATATTGGTGATAGAACAGGCGTTAATGACCCAGGATTTGATCTTATTGTTCATTATGGAAGTGATGATGGTTTAAATTTTGGATCTGTAATTGTTTTTGCATCTGGAATTGGATCTACAGCTGAACACGCTGTAACCATCAGTATGCAAACCCAAGGGTCAATGGGGAAAAGCCCAGTTTATAGAGGAATTTGGAATCCTAATTCTAATTATGTTGGTTTAAATCAAAGTGACGGTACAAGCAATGCAAGTTTATTAAGAGGTGATGTTGTACATCATAATGGAACTTATTATATTGCTAAAATAAACAATCAAGGCCAGGCTAATGAGCCGCCCAATGATACTATTTGGGATACATTTGGCGCACAATTTGAAAGTGTTGCAACTAATTTATTATTAGCTGAAGACGCTATTATTAGTCACAAATTAACTTTAGGATCAGGAACCGATGATTCTGATAACCCTAATACAGGGGCAAATGGTATTATACATACAGTAAATAAAGACAGTATTTCTGATACTACTGCAGGATTTTATTTATCTAGTGATGAAGATAATTACTTTGGGGTTGGAGATGCAAGTCAATTCATAAAATTTGACGCAAACAGTTTAAGAATAAACGCTCAAACTTTTACGTTCGGTTCTTCTTCTTCTGCTGATGTGTATTTAGATCAGGATGAATTTGATTTAGGAACATCTTCTGATAACGTCCATTTAACTAAAACAAGTTTCAATTTAGGTGACAGCTCGGATACCTTAGAATTAAGCAACTCAAATTTTGATTTACATCCAGCCAATTCAAATAATCACATAAAAACAGATGGAACTAGGGTAGAAATTCAAACTGATTATTTTTATGTTGGTAGCGCAGGTAGCGCAACTAATCCAGACATTAATGGATCTTATATGTTATTTGATACAACTAATGACGGAAAGTTGATAATTAATTCCTCATATTTCGAAGGAGGCGTCAAGAATGTAGCGAAACCTTCTACTAGATTTAATTTTAGCGATTATGAACAAGCTGATCCGTTGGCAGCTTTCGTTGGCGGGGGTTATAATAATTCAATAGAAATTCCATCTGGCATAAATAATTATAAATCAATTGGTTCTGCAATTGTTGCTGGTGCAGAAAATTCAATAATTGGTAGGTTTTCTTTTATTGGTGGTGGATACGATAATGATTGTCAGGATAATTTTTCTGTTATAGCTGGCGGTTATAATAATGACATGCCTGAGAGCGACGCAAATAATGCAGGCGCAAATATTATTGGAGGTGGCCAAAACAACCAAATAAACGGAGGAAGTAATCAAGGATTACTTGGAGGTTCTAATAATAAAATTATTTATAATCCACCAGAAGTCGTTTTTAATTCTTCCTTAAAGGGTAACGTAATTATTGATCCAGATTCTTACGTGCTAAAGCCTGATTATTTTGGTAACCCTTTAAATAATACTGATGCTAATATAGTTTCTGGTCCGACTACAAGTAATAATGTAATATTTTACAATATACAAAACAGTTGGATTGGTGATACTGTTACTATACCTCAGTTATTATTAAACGGTTCTCCTGTTCAATTAGTTCAGGGGAATTCATTGATAACGATTGATAATGTATTTGGTTCAAATAAAGATGCGTACTTTATCTTTTTTAGGTATTACAAATATGAAAAAAATATGTGGGCTTACTACTACCCAAGTAATACAACAAATAGACTTTCAGGTTGGATTTACCTTAAGTCTTCATTTGATAGTAATAATGGTAATTGGATTTACCATGCAGGAGGTGCTCCTGGCAGCAGTGTTTATGGATGGTTATGGGCCTACACTAGAGATAGTCAGGGGACAGCTCAAGATGGCAATTTATTCCATGACAGTTCTCAATCCTGGCTTCAAGTTAACAATAATTACATAACTTTATAAAATGAGCTTTCCTAATCCTCCTCCCGTACCTGATCAAAATGCATCTGCTAATATAGAGCCATTTAGTATTACTCCTCCATTTGATGATACATTATTTGGTGGAGGATTTGAGGCTAATAATCTTATTGTGGGTGGCAGCTTGAATGAAATTAATAATTCTAGAAGATGCTCTATTATTAATGGTTATTCTAATTATATTTCTGGGCAGTATAATACTCATATTTTAGGAGATAATATAAATGCCGAAATTAGTAATAGATTTTATGTTGGGTGTTTGAGCGGTATGTGGGTTGGCGGTAAAATAGATGCGCCATTATATGGAGAAATAAACTGTGATGGAGATATTACCGCAGCGGGAGATATTACTGCAGCAAATCTTTCTGATAAAAGATTAAAAGATGATATCTCTTTGATAGAAAATCCGTTATCAAAGATAATATCTCTTGATGCAATTGAATTTAATTGGAACGATAAACAATCAACTCATCAAGGTCATGATATCGGATTAATCGCCCAGCAAGTTGAAAAAATTGCTCCAGAAATAGTGCAGGAAAGGAAAGATGGGTATAAAGCTCTTAAATACGAAAAGGTTATTCCTTTGCTAGTCGGCGCAATTAAAGAGCAAGAAGAAAAAATACAAATACTAAATGACCGCGTAGAATATCTATTAAGAAAAGTAGACTCTATGAGTTGATTACTTTCATTAATATTCTTGATTCGGAAGGTGGAATATCTGAATAGTCGTTCCAATCCTTAACAGAATCATTTTGATATAATCCTTTTTTCCAATAATCTCTTAATATAAATTTAAACTCTTCAAAATTTGAGCAATTTAATTTGTCTTTTGCTAGTGACTCAATCATTGAATATGGAGTAAGAGAACCTAGTTGTGAGTTTTGTTGTGGTGTTGATAAATTTGATTTGTCAATCTCATCATCTCCGACGATATGTACATTTAGGAAATTTCTAACACAGCGAACAAATGCTCGATTACATGCAATTGTTTCTAAAAATTTTGTTGCAAAATTACTTGTGTTGTTTAGTGTCGCGTTTGCCATGTCTTGAAATGTTACCGCTTGACCACCTGTTTCATAATTTGGTAAAAACTTCATTTTACAAATTGCTGCTACGTGATCCATTTCACATTTAACAATATCATATTGTACGTCCATAAAGCCTCTTAATTTAGCTAGCTCTTTAATTCCACTAAGCTTGATTAATAATTGATGATCTTTTAAACCTTCGATTGAACGAGGGACGTCTTTCTTTCGAAGATCAAACCAAGATTTGTTTGGGAATAAATGTTCATCTTTAATCATTGATCTCCAATTTACAGAACCATCTTCGGCAAACACGTAATCTACGTTATTCAATAATCCATATTCATCTCTTTGGAATTTTGCCGGACCATCTGCGTATTTTTTATTTATTACTCTTTTTGTCGCTGATGGTGAAATTGTTGTTGATTCGTAAGTTATTGAATTGTCAGATGTTGTTTTTGTTTTGCGTGCCATGGTTGTCATCGTTATAAAGTTTTAATGTGTTTAATTCTTCCCAAAATTCTGGGCAGTCTATGATTTTATCTTCTGTCGCTGGCACATCATGAATCCATGCAGCTTTACTTGCATATGTTTGTCCATTTGATATGATAGTTCTAGAATTTTTATAACGAGTATTATCGCATATTTCTTCAATATTGTCAAGATCTTTTTTTGTTTTATTTTCGTGAAGAGATATATTCCAATCAAAGAACTTTAATCTTAAATCATTTATTTCATTTTTATTTTTACATATTAGATTTAATGGTATACCGTTTTTCTTTAGTGATTTGATATAATTTTCATCTGTATCTGATGATACAATATAATTTATTCTTAATATATTAGATTTTATTGCGAGTAAATATTCTAACTTCATTTGTTGATCTAAGAATATATTTGCTGTGCGTCCGTAAGCCCATTGTGCTATATTGTTTTCATCAAAACATTCATCTCCGAGGATGTTAATAGAATTGCCTTTTAGGAAGTTTGTAGGCATTACATGGTTTGGTATTACAGATATCGATGGTAAGTGATATTCTTTTCCAATATGAAGTGTTTTAATTTTATTTAAATTGTTTTTTATATCAAGAAGATTTAATACAGATTGCGCGATTTTTTCAGGCATAATCATGTTGATAGTTTTTGGATTTTCTTGATTCGAGAACGAAGCTTTTAATCCGCCGCGATGAGATTCAAACAATTCATGGTTTTCTTTTTTACCCCAATATGGGCCGCAGCATTCTTTGTATAAAATACTATATATACAAACAATCTTTTTATCAAAACCGGATGCTACATGAGTACTAAATGAATCATTCCCAAAATGTAATAAACTATTTTGTATAATATAAAATGTTTGTTTTAAATTTGTTAATCCTGTATAATGTAAACATCCATTAATTTTCTTATCATCTTTCTCTCCTATTTGTATAATGTCAATTCCTTCTTTTTGCAGATATGGATGGATCATTTGTATGACTTCGTTGTAATAGTCATAATTTTTAGATTGCATTCCGCTACTCGCATGAAGGGTAATATATTTTTTAGATGGAATTGGAAAGAAGCAAGTTTCAACAAATGGTTTGTCGATTTTTACTCCACAAGATAATGCGTATTGTTCTATGAGGTGCATAAGTCGAATTGAATTTTATCTTTACCGTTGTGCATATAATTTAACATTCTTTGAGTTCCTATGTGAGGTAAGAAAGCTATTTCAAAATAACCTTTATGCGAAGCTTGACCTTCAAGCAATACTAAACTGTCTAATGATTTAGAATATGGAATGGTTTTGTGAATATATGGGTTACCCTCTAGGATAATAAAGTATTTTTGTTCTGTAGCAAAGTATATATTATATTCTGGGTATACTTCTTTTATATTTTTTAATAATGAAGTACAAAGGTATACATCTCCAATACTTTGTGGCATGCAGATTAGCAACCTTTTTCCCTCATCATCTTTGTCTAAAAGTTCTTCAAATTTTACTTTTTTGTTTTTATCGTTTTCTTTTTCAGCCACTTTTTTAAAGTGATCTAAAACATCCTTACGCTTCAAGTCCGAAGATAATCTTTTCATCCAGTGTTTGTGCCCTTCATCGGTTTCTTTTATCTCTAAATTTAAAATATTTTTATAAATATCTTTTAACCAATCAGAGTTAGATTCTATTTCTGGAGGTTCATAATTACTATTTCTTTGCTGTTCTGAAAATTCAAAATCCCAATCAACTTCTGGCATTTCATCGATTATCTTTTCAAGTTTTGAGCATACCGCTTCAATAGAGTAGTTGTCTATTACAAATTTTCTAGCTTGTTGCCCTAAAGATTTTCTTTTCTCGGGTTTCATATTGAAAACCTTTTTTAATTGACTTGCTATGCTGTTTGCGTCTGTACTAGCTTTAATAAATTGAGTACCCGGCTCACGATATTCGCTCCAGTTTAATGCAAAACCACCGCTATCTGGAGTGCACGAGTCTTCTCCGCAGCTATAATTAGTAACTAATGTAATTAATTCTGTAAGTTTTGCTTCTTGAATCGGGATCTCTTGACCTCCGCTTGTGAATGGATGACAGTAAACATCCATAATATTATAAATTTCATTCAATTGCTCTTCATCGATACCTAGTTTGCTACTGGTTGTAACTTGAGATTTTTTTGATCCGCAATGACCGCAATCAATCTCTTCATTTTTATAACTTTTAACTTCATACCTTTTACATTTTTTGCAAATATAAGTTGTTAGAACTCTTGATGGATCTATACCTTTTTCATTTATTAATCTAGGTATATCCCAACCTTCTTTCCAGTGAGTATGTAATAATAGTTTTGCATTGCTTGTTGGGTTCTGTTGGCAAAAAATTTTAAAGCCTTCAAGGAGGTTTGGGACGCTCTTTCGCAGTTGATTTCTGAATACAAACCCGATTACGAAATCATCTTTATTAATATTGTTTGATTTTCTTAACAGCTTTCTTTGATTCTCTGAGAGTTTGAAGAAGTTTGTTGTATCTACTGCTCCATGTAGAGTTTTTACATGGTTGTGCCCCATTTCATTCAAAGCTTTTTCTGCAAATGTAGACCAAGTATAGTAGTTTTTTATTTTGGGTGCTGCTTTAACAGCATCAGGTAATATGGGTAGGCTGTCTAAAGTTGTCCATATCATGCAGTTTGTTTTATTCCACCAGGGGCGTTCTGTATAACCTGTAAAGGCCCATATATCTTCAATTCCAATATAAACGTCAGGCTTTTCTTGCTTGATTATATTATCAATCGTATAATTTCCGTAAGCTGCTGATCGAGCTAAATTCGGATCTTTATTTAATTGTTGTAATAAAGCGGGATTATCAGGTAGAGAACCTTCGCATTTCCAAGGTAGTGTCTTGAGAGAAGGGTCTCCATTCTTGATCGAATTTGAAAGCTCTACTAAATCATATTTTCCAGTTTTATATAAATGAATTAATATGTTTTTTGTGTGCTTCCCGAAGCCCGTAAAAGCCTTACAGTGATTACTATGAATTAAGACTTTCTTTTTTTTCATTTAGAACGGAGCTTCTTCTGGTAATTCTGAAACTTTTGGTTCTTGCTGCTCTTTTTTATACTTCTGTATATTCTTGATTTCTTCTTTTCTTCTGTGAGAATATAGCTCTTGTAAGTAGAATTTAAAAAATTGATCTAAGTTTTCAACTTCGCCAGGCTCTAGTGGAACTCTAAATGATTGATTTCCGTTTCTTGTAAAAGTAATTCCGAACGCTGGAATAGTAGTGGAGCCATTTTGGGATTTAATCTGCTTATCCCATGGCACGAATTTGATTGAAGTTTTATTATCTTCGTAACTGTGAAAAGCTGAGTATTCATACCTTTTATTGAAGGCGCTGATTATTCCACCAATCTCAAATTCACTGAATTTTAAATTAATATTTTTATCTGGGTTATCTTTATTTCCTGAGAAGTTTCCAGATTTTTTCTTATCGTCCCAGCTGTATTGCTGGATAGCGCTGACATAAACTACAGGCTCTCTGTTTCTATTAACTCCAATTTTAAAGTTAAACGCGCAGCCTGAATTTTTACTATTTGGTTTATATAGTGAAATACTCATAACAGATACTATGACAAAAGTCTATTTTGTCAATTTTTTTCTTGATAATT
>Ga0222718_10002214_pt1 | contig 17667 bp, 18 predicted proteins | sample C33_27DmetaG_FD_165045 | JGI IMG/M metagenome (GOLD analysis project Ga0222718, IMG submission 165045) | Estuarine water microbial communities from San Francisco Bay, California, United States - C33_27D | ecosystem: Environmental > Aquatic > Marine > Unclassified | place: USA: California... | reverse complement strand
CAATAATACTATCATTAATGCTCAAGCCTTAAAAAAAGAACTCTCTAGAATTCGCTCTCAAGGCTATGCTTTGAATCATGGTGAGGCCTTCGATAATGTTTATGGTATAGGTGTAGCTATTTTAGATCATGAAAGAAGATCTTTTGCAGGAATCTCTTTGTCCGGTAGTAGGAATATAATGAATCCAAAAACTACGAAGGATTATGTTACCTTGCTTCAAACTGCCTCAATTAAAATTTCTAAGCTAATTGTTGATAATTAAGGTTTTTTAAGTAAATTTTTGTTTCATAATTTGAAACAATTAGTATTTTTTCTATTTTCCAAGATCAAAATGAACTTACTAAACCGGAGGATAGTATAATGAGCTTACCATCTAATTGTGAATACTTGATTATAGGAGCAGGTATCCATGGCTTAAGTACCGCTTGGCACTTATGTAAAAAATTATCTAAAAAAGGACAACTGAAAGAAAATTCTGTTGTTGTTCTTGAAAAAACAAAAGTAGGTGAAGGTGCAACTAGCGTTGCCTGCGGTATTGTAAGAAATAATTATTATCAGCCTGCAATGAGAAATTTAATGGCTCATTCTGTAAATATTTGGAATGAAAATGCTGATGCTCTAACTTTTAGAAAAGTAGGGTACATGCAAATTAATTCACAACTAATGCACGAGGGAATGTCTGAAGTTTATCATCAACAAAAAGAAATTGGATATGAATCAGATTTTATTGAGGGCGCTGCAGATTGTGATAAGTATATGAAAGAAATGTTTCCTGATTGGCAAGCTCAAGGGATAACATCTGTTCTTCATGAAAAAAATTCTGGTTATGGTGCTAACATTGGTGCCAATCTTGGTTTTAAAAAATTAGCCGAATCGGCTGGAGCAAAAATTTTAGAGGGTGTAGAGGTAACTAATTTAATATCTTCAAATGGTAGTGGTGCAGTCACTGCTGTTGAAACTAATCAAGGAAAAGTTGAATGCACACAACTTGTTGTAGCTGCAGGTCCATGGGTTAGGAAATTTTGGGAAATTTTAGAATTGCCAAATTCTGTTCAAATAAAACAACCTGACGGTTCCTTCACTGATGATATTCCTATGTGGTCTTACATGGCTCTTGAAGAAGGTGAACTTGAAGTTGATCCCCATAGCTATCGAACCGCTCAAGGTAATGAGTATCCAGTTATTCACGTTGATACTGAATCGACTCTTGTTTCAAATAAAACTGGAGAAGTGATTCACGAAAATGAAATGTGGGGCTTTTATTACAAGCCTGATGTTTATAGAAATGGCATCCAAGGTGGTTCATCTCCCTATGATGTAACTAAACCTTCCAATGAAGTTAATATTGATCCTTACGGTCATCAGTCAAATGAATTTCAGCCTCGATCTGCATTTGAAGATAAATTCACATCTGCAATGGCTTTTTGTCAAAAACAGTTTGATGGTTGTCACGCCAACTACAAGAAGCAGAAAGCCGGTGGTATTGGGTGTGTAACACCTGATCGTTTTCCAGTATTCGACCAATACAGGGAAAACGTTTATATTATAGCCGATGCTAATCATGGATACAAAATGGCAGGTGTAGGTGATTTAGTATCTGACGAAGTACTTGGGAATAAATCTGAAATTCTAGAACCTTTCAGGTTTTCTCGTTATGCAGAAGGGAAATTACATCCGGTCTCAAATAGTCCGTTCCCTTGGAGTTGATGTAATAGGAGGAATAAAAATGACAGCATTAGAAACGTACGTTGCCGATAAAGAAAGAAATGAAAACGTAAAAAAAGTAAGAAGCAAAATAGATGAATTAGGGATTGAGTATATCTACTTTCAATTTATCTCTGTAACAGGAAGAATTGTAGGTAAGGGTTACCCAGCTGATCACTGGGAAACTGTTGCTCAAAAAGGCTTCCAGTTAGTTTACGGATCAACAGCAAATTTATTTACTAATAGAAATGGTGATTATATAGGTTATGGACCTGAAGCTCATGAACTAGTTGGTATTCCAGATCCTGAAACCTTTGTTCAACTCCCTTGGGATAAAAGAATTGCAAGAGTTTTTTGTACATGTTTTAGAAATAGAGAAGAAGAAAATGACCCAGGTGGTTTTTTAACTTCTGATTGTCGTGGAAACTTAAAAAGAGCTCATAAAGAATTCAAAGATAAGCATGGACTAGAACTAAGAGCTGGAACTGAGCCAGAAATGATGTGGCTTACTAAAAATGAAGATGGTACACCAACGGGTTCTGGTTTCTCAAAACCTTATTGCTATCACATTGATCAGTTTGAATCTCTAAGACCAGTTTACATGAAAGTAATTGAGTACTCTAGATTCATGGGTCTTGATATTATTCAAGGTGATCATGAAGATGCACCGGGTCAATTAGAGTTAAACTTTAATTATGATGATGTTTTAAGGAATGCTGACAGACTGTCTACCTATAGACAGATTTGTGCACAAGTAGCAAGAGAGTTTAATCTTATTGCCTGTTTCTTATCTAAACCTTTTGTTGGAGTTTCTGCATCGGGTTGTCATACAAATATTTCATTATGGAAAGAGGGTGAAGATCAGCTTATTCCATGTGGTAATGATAAAAAAGCTCTACCGGGAATGGAGCAAATCTATCATCACAGAAGAGGCGGTGAAAATGTATTCATGCCTGATACAGATGATAGAAAAATACCAGGTCAGGTTGGTCTTTGGGCTATTGGTGGTGTGATGGAACACTTACCTGCTCTTACAGCCTTAGGGTCTTCAACTGTTAACTCATATAGAAGGTTATGGGATGCTGGTTTTTGGGCTCCTGTTTATGCTGACTGGGGATACCAGAATAGAACCTGTGGACTTCGTGTATCAGCACCAGGAAGATTTGAGTACCGTTCTGTTGACTCCGCTCATAACCCTTACCTTATGGGTTCAGGTTTATTGGCTGCTTTCGGTCACGGAATTGAAGAAAAAATGGATCCTGGTAAGCCAGAACAAGCAAATATGTACGAAGCTAATGCTGGTAAGGAAAAATTACCGATGACATTGGGCGAGGCTTTAGACAAGTTAGGTAAAGATGAACTCATTCAAGGAGCCTTACCGGGAGACATGTTAAGAGTATTCACTGAATATAAGAGAGATGAATGGGAAGAATTCCTAGCAACTCCAACTCAGTGGGATCTTGATAAATATTTGGATTGCCTACCATAAAATAGATATAAGGAGAAAAGTATGTGTGGAATAGCAGGAGTGATTAATAGAAGTAAAACTAATAAAAGCGTAAACGTAGGTGAGCAGATGAGACTGATGCTTCAAGGAATTAAACATAGAGGCCCAGACTCAACTGGATACGCTATGTATGGAGTTCCTATGAAAAAAGGTTTTATTTTAAGATTTAAAATATCTGAAAATGCAGCTGAGGTAAAAGGATCATCAAAGTCTGAAGATCCAGAAATTCTTAAAGATCGCAAAAAACAAGTGGACTCTATTATGAAAGAGCATGGAGCTAAAATTACAAAACAATCTTCAAGTACTCCTTACGCATTCCGTTACGAATTTACATATAAAAGTGAAAACCTAGAAGAACTTGCTAAAGCGATTGAGACTGTTGAAAAAACTGAAATCTTATCAATTGGTAAAGGGCTCGAACTCATTAAAGACCTTGGTGATGCTACTACAGTTTCTGATCAATATGGATTGGGAAAATTTATGGGAACTCACGGTATAGGACATACAAGAATGGCTACAGAGTCTGATGTAGATATTAAATCCGCACACCCTTATTGGGCTTTTCCTTATCAAGATGTAGCTGTTGTTCACAACGGCCAACTAACTAACTATTGGGGAAACAGAAGAGTTCTTGAAAGAAATGGTTACCGCTTTAATTCTAATTGTGATTCAGAAATTATCGCAGTTTATATAGCTGACAAAATGTCAAAAGGAATTGAATTAGAGCAAGCAATGAACGATAGTTTAGATGAATTAGATGGTGTTTTCACTTACATTGTATCTACTAAAGATCAATTAGGTATGGCAAAAGATCATATGGCTGCTAAGCCTATGGTTATTTATGAAAGTAAGGATGTTGTTGCTTGTGCTTCTGAAGAAGTAGCAATTAGGAATATATTTCCACACGAAATAACAACATATGATCCATATGAAGCGGAGGTAAAAGTATGGCAGGTTTAGAAAAAAAAGTTACTGCGTTCCAAGATGAGAATCTTTCTGGAAGATCTCAAAAATTATATTTCGAAGTAACTGAGGAAGAAAATTTTACGTATTATGGAAGTCATGAAGTTGATTTTAATAAAAGAATAGAAATTGATTGCGAAGGTATTGATGGTAAAGAGTTAAACCAAAAAATAAGAAATGCTCTAGTGAAGGGTTTCGGTTCTGTGGTTATTAAAAATCCTGGTGCTAAACATGCTTTAGGAGTTGGTATCTTAAATAAGCTAAATTTAATTTTTGAAGGAAGTTTAGGATACTTTGGTGTTGGATGTATTGACGGTCCTACTGTTAGAATAAAGGGTAGAGTAGGTTGGTCTTGTGCTGAGAATATGATGTCTGGTAAAGTTGTTGTTGAAAATAATGCAGGTTCTTGTTTTGGAGCGGCTCTTAGAGGGGGAGACCTAATTGTTAAGGGAGATGCAGGGGCGAGAACGGGTATAGACATGAAAGGCGGTACTATTTTAATTGGTGGTAACGCTGGTGCCTATACAGGCTTTATGATGCAGAGGGGTCGTATAATTGTTTGTGGAAATGTCAGCGCAAATATGGGTGACTCGATGTACGACGGAATTATTTTTGTCGGAGGTGAGCCTAAATCTTTAGGTACGGATTGTGTCGAAGGTGAAATGAATGATCATGAGATTAAATGGTTAGAGCAAAAAATAAAAAATGCTGAGATTGATTGTAAAGTTCCGGCATCAAAATTTAAGAAGTATGTAGCTGGCAGAATGCTTTGGAATTATGACAATTTAGAACCAGCAGAAAAGAAAGGTATTTTAGGGTAATAAAAATGACAAAACGTAATACACAACTTTTAGGAAAAAATTCTATCTTCACGCCTGAGGTTATGGATGATATCCATATTAAATCACAATTAGGCCGTTACCGTATGAGAGGAATGGCTCTTATGAAGAAAATCCCACACTGGGATGATTTAGTTTTTTTACCAGGAACTTTAACCAGATTTGTTATAGAAGGTTATAGAGAAAAGTGTCTAACTGAAACAATTATTGGTCCTAGAGCTAAAAACCCAATTAAACTCGACATACCTGTTTACATAACAAGTATGAGTTTTGGAGCTTTATCTTATGAAGCTAAAACAGCTTTAGCTAGAGGTTCTGCTATGGCAGGTAGCGCAACTTGTTCGGGTGAAGGTGGTATGATTCCTGATGAACGACGCTATTCACATAAGTGGTATTATCAATGTATTCAATCAAGATATGGCTTTAACCCCCATCACGCTCAATTGGCCGATGCTATAGAAGTGTTTATTGGACAAGGTCAAAAAGTTGGTATGGGTGGACATTTAATGGGTCAAAAAGTTACCGATCAGGTTGCTGAAATGAGATCACTACCAGCGGGTATTGACCAAAGATCACCAGCAAGACATCCAGATTGGATGGGACCTGACGATCTAGCTTTAAAAGTTCAAGAACTTAGAGAGATGACAGATAATCAAGTTCCTATCCAACTTAAAATTGGAGCTTCAAGAGTTTATGATGACGTTCGTATGGCTGCAAAATGCGATCCAGACTCAATATTCTTAGACTGTATGGAAGGCTCAACTGCGGCTGGCCCTCATATTGCTGCTGCAAACACAGGTATTCCTGGTATTGGAGCTGTAAGAGAAGCTAGAAGAGCACTAGATGATGTTGGAAAATCAGGTGAAGTGTCTCTTGTCTTTGCAGGTGGTATCAGAGATGGAGCGGATATGGCTAAAGCTTTAGCGCTTGGAGCTGATGCAATCGCCATTGGTACAGCAGGTCTTATTGCTCTTAATTGTAACAAAGATATTCCAGAAGCTGACTTTGAAAAAGAAATGGGAGTAGAAGCTGGATATTGTTATCACTGTCATACCGGTAGATGTCCTGTTGGAGTGGCTACACAAGACCCAGTTCTTAGAAGTAGATTAGACCCAACTGAAGCAGCTGATAGAGTCTATAATTTATTAAGTACTATGACTTTAGAGTGCCAAATGCTTGCAAGAGCTTGTGGAAAAACTAATATCCATTCGCTTGAGCCTGAAGATTTAGCGGCTCTAACTATGGAGTCATCTGCTATGGCAAAAGTTCCACTGGCAGGAACTGATCTAACTGTTGGTGTAGATAATTACCACTCAATATAAGGAGGGAAAAATGGTAAAAAAGAAAAAAGTAGCTAAAAAGAAAAAAACCTCCACTAAGGCTGAAAAAAAATCAGGGTATAAAGTTGTTGGTGGTGCAAAACTAAAAGACAAGGAAATTAAAACATCTAGAGAAAAGATGATAGGACAGCATATTGGTTATCGCTATGATGTTAATCTAATTCCTGACTATAAACACCTAACTCCATTTTTAAAAAAGTATATAGATATAATGGGTTGGGATGATCTCAACTGGTTGGAAGATATTCATATGGGCTTTGAAGGTGATACCCCTGCAGTATTTGACAGAAATGCCAATGCTTGGATTACTTTACCAAAAAAAATCAAGCTCCCTAAAGGACAGCAGGACAGAGATATGTTAGCTAGGGAATTGTTAATTAAGTTCCAAATGTCACCTAACCATCCTTTAGTCCAATTAAAAAGAACTTATACTAAAGGCGATAATTTAAAGTTAGTCGAATAAAAATATATTTTGATAAGAAGAGAGGGTTTAATAAATTCTCTCTTCTTGTTAGATTAAACATACTCCATCTAATCCATTTACTCAGTTATTAAGTTTTTTTTGAATTTATGAGTATTAATCAGTAATTCTTATAAGCTTTGATTTCTTCCAATTAGGAATAAATTTTATTACGTCAATATCAGAGCCTAAACCCGGATTAAAATTCCTATTGTGCCAGTATATATTTTCCCAATGATCTTCATTTGTTTCTAATTTGAATGGATTACAAATCAATCTGTAGTTCGTTGAGAGATGAATAAAATCTAATATACAGGATCCATCTTTAATTATTTTTTTTGTTAAAGATGAATTTGTAGGAAATGTTGCAAACACAGAGTCAGAAAAATTATCTCTATCCAAGAAGTACTCAGATGAAAGAAATTTATTCATTTTGTCAAACCTAGTAGCTGGATCATAAGTAGCTTTATTAATGTGTTCAAACATTTTAGTTGTATTTGCTGGATTATTCTCTGCTATTACTACAATTATTTTACTTAATTCATTTCCTTTCTTATCTAGTAAAACAGGCGTCATTGAAGAGTTAGGTCTGCCGTTTTGAGTTCTAAAAGCCTGTATCCTTGATTGACACTGCCATTCTAAAAACTTTTCTCTAAGTATTTCAGGTGATAGCATTTATTAACAGTCTAATGTGGTATTTCTTTCCCACTGAGACAGGTCTCTGGAATAAGACTCCCACTCTTTATTTTTTAACTTTACGTAACTATCAACAAATTGATTTCCAAATCCTTCTCTAATAACTTTAGATGAGTCAAAAATTCTAATAGAGTCTAGTAAATTTAGAGGAAGTTTTTTAACTTTTCCTGCTTTATGCCCTTCAGTATACATATTGATATCAAGCCTTTTACCTGGATCTCTTTTGTTCATAACCCCGTCTAATCCTAACATCAAACTACCAGCTTGAAGTAAATAAGGATTTGATGCACCATCCATTAATCTTAATTCAAATCTACCCGGACCAGGAACTCTAACCATATGAGTTCTATTGTTGCCAGCCCAAGTAATTGAACTTGGAGACCAAGTTGCTCCAGAGAGTGTGACAGATCCATTTATTCTTTTATAGCTATTCACTGTTGGGTTAAAAATAGCTGCCATTTTATCAGCACTGTTTACTATTCCTCCTAAAAAGTGATAGCCCGTTTTTGATAACCCCAATTCATCTTTTTTATCTAAAAATAAATTCTTTTTACCAGTTTTATCCCAAACAGAGATATGACTATGACAGCCATTACCTGTTAAATTAGTAAATGGTTTTGGCATAAAAGTAGCTCTCAGCCCATGTTTTTCAGCAATGGTCTTTGTCATAAATTTAAAAAAAGCATGTCTATCTGCTGTTTGCAAACAATCTGAAAAATCCCAGTTCATTTCAAATTGGCCATTAGCATCTTCATGATCATTTTGGTAGGGCTTCCATCCCATAGAAATCATTGAGTCACATATTTCAGTAATGACATCATATCTCCTCATCAGAGCAGAAGAGTCATAACAAGGTTTTTCTTGAGTATCTTTTGGATCTGACAAAGCAGTTCCATCAGAATTTACTAAAAAATATTCACATTCAACACCAGATTTCATGTACATCCCTAGTTTATTTGCTTTAGCTATTTGAGCTTTAAGGGCAACTCTAGGTGATGCTTCTACTGGCTTGCCATCCATATATAAGTCAGAGGCCACCCAAGCAATTTCCTTATTCCATGGGAGTTGAATGACACTATCCCCATCGGGAATACCAAACATATCTGAATCAGCTGGTGACATATCAAGCCACGTTGCAAAACCAGCAAAACCAGCACCCTCAGATTGAATTTCATCGATAGCTGTTGCTGGAACTAACTTAGATCTCAGCACTCCAAATAAGTCCACAAAACTTACAAAAAAATATTTGACACCATTTTTTTTAGCAAATTGGTGAAGGTTTGTTGCCATTATATAAACTCCTTTAAAAATTATCTTGGATAAGAATATGACAAAAAAACACTGTAAATCAATGGTTTTTTAACAAATTTATGTTTTTTTAAACTTATATTTAATCAATTAAAGAGTAAGATAACTCCAAGGATAGGAAAAACGATTCTGATGTATTATGTACATGAGACATTCGTTCTTTCTGTTTTATGTTATAAAATAAGGAGGTCATTTATGACTTTAGAAGAATTAACGTCCGCGCTTGTTGCCCAGACATATATTGCTGCCGAAGGGTGGTACTATTTAATGACTGGAATAATGGTTGCAATTCACGTTGGTTTTTTAATGTATGAGGTTGGAGCTTCACGTATGAAAAATGCTGTTTCCTCAGGTGTTAAGAATTTACTCGCTTTCGCGTTTATGATACCAACGTTTTGGCTATTTGGGTGGTATATCTATCTTGCATTTCCTCATGGGTTAGTCCCTATGGATATGGAAGGTTATGGAGTGCCATGGAATGTATCAATGGGGCCTATGCTTTCAGATCAATTAACTGGTGTATTCTGGGCGGCTTTCACATTATTTGCTTGTACAACAGCATCTGTTTTTTCAGGGGCAGTTATTGAAAGAATAAGAATAAGCTCTTTCGTATTTCTAGCTGTACTCTTAGGTTCAGTTTGTTGGAACCTTGGTGCTTCTTGGGGTTGGCATTTTGATGGATGGCTTGTAACTCAATTTGGTTATCATGACGTTGCGGCAGCTGGTGTTGTGCACATGATTGCCGGTTGGTTTGCTTTTGGTGTTATTTTAAATTTAGGACCAAGAGTTGGAAGATACAATGCAGATGGCACAATGAATGAATTAGAAGGTCATGACTTACGTTTCTCATTTGTCGGACTTCTCATGATAATCATAGGTTTCTTTGGTTTCCTAGGTGCTTGTTTGATTTGGCCTGGCATTGCCGGATATGAAGGTGTCTATACTTGGACTACTATTTATTTTGTTCCTGTAACCATGTCTTCTTTCGCTTACAACACCCTCATGGGTCTTGGCGGCGGAATGATTGGTGCTTTCTGGATAAGTAGAGGTAATCCTTTCTGGATGATGTCTGGTGGACTTGCAGGTATATTCTCTTGTGCATCGGGTCTAGACGTTTGGTACCCAGGTCTTGCTTTTGTTCTAGGTTTTGTGGGTGGTTGTATTATCATTCCTGCAAACGACTGGTTACACAGAGTCTTTAAGATAGACGATCCTGTTGGAGCTGTTGCGGTTCACGGTGTCGCCGGTATATGGGGTGTTTTAGCGTGTGGTTTATTTGCTGCAGGTTACCCAGGTATGGACGAAACCATTCCTCAAGTATCATTTATGGGTCAAGCTGTAGGTGCTATCGTCATGTTCTTAGTTGGATTTGTTCCTGGATACGGTATCTCGTTTGTCATGAAAATGATGGATTGGCTTAGAGTTCCAGATCACGTCCAAATTGCTGGTATTGATAAAGCAGAACTCGGCTTAAAGGCAACTAACTATTAACCTTATTTTGAAAGGATAAAAATATGAGCATTTTTAACTCATGGCCTGGTGATAAGGCAGCTACAAGCTACGGTGACATAGACGCTTATTTCACCTCAGCAGATAGCGAGGGTACTTTAATTTTTTGGACTCTTGTTGGTGTAGCCATACTCATCTTTACAACCTGGTCAGCTGCAAGGCACGAGTCCGAAACAGCTAAGAATACCAAGAAGTAATCAATTATCTTATTAAGGAGCGGTTTTATAATCGCTCCTTATCTATTAAAAGAAATATATGGAATATACTGGCGCAAATCTATTCGTTCAAAATATAGTTGAAGTATTTAAAGAACATAAGTTATTAGCATCTATTGTTTGGATAATAATAATGGGAATTATTTTGAGAAGATTAGCCAAAAAAGATAATGATTATTATCTCAAAGAAAGCTTTTTTAAAAAATCAAAAAAATAATTGATTAAGATATTAGTAGTCAATGGCTGGACAAAAGACGGTGACAACCAGCATGAAAAAGCAAACTGCATTCTCCAAAAAAATTTATTTAAAGATTTAATAAAGGATACACTACCTAATTCTAATGTGGATCTTTGTGATACTTATGAAGAGGGTCCATCTATTAACTTAAATTCATACGATGCTTTTATGTGGACTGGCGGTGGGGGAAATATTTATGAGAATAATAATCATAATAATTTTCAATTAGATTTATGTAAAAAGATTATAGAGAGGAAAAAACCAATATGGGGAAGTTGTTGGGGCATGCAAGTTATTGTAACTGCCCTAGGAGGAAAAGTTATAAAAAGTGAAAAACCAGAATTTGGTTACTCAAAAAATATTGAAATTATAAATCCGGTTTTAAATAAATCTATTTATAAAAATAAACTTAAAATCTTTGATGCACCCGCTCATCATTTTGACATAGTTGAAAGTATCCCAATTGATTTTGAAATAATTTCTAAAAATGATTTTTGTATTCAGTCTATTTATTCAAGATCAAACAATATTTTTTGTACACAATACCATTCTGAACTTCCATATGACTATATATCGAATTTAATGATTTTTTGGAGACAACAGTATCAACAATTTTTTTCAAACTTAGAGTTCAATAACCTTATTGAAACCCTGAATAACAAGGAAAATAAAGACTTTGGTCAAAGATTAATTGAGATTAATAATTGGCTGAAATTGTTAAGTTAATTTTCTTTAGTCGCTATAGTCATTATGGCTAACGCAACAATTGCAATAAGCCCTGAACCGATAGAAAAATAAAATATATTTAATAGAGCAAAAACAAATGTACTTATATCTATTATCTTGCGAGCAAATAGTGCATTTGAAAGACCCTGATCTACTATAGTTATAAATGAAAGAATAACAAAAGCAGTAATAAATGCTCTCTTGTAAAACATCCTCCATTTTCTTTTAAACAAACTTATGTTCATAAAAAAAATCTATCATAATTAAATATTTATTCTTAATGAAAAATAATTTTTTATTATTATAATATTCAAATAAAAAAAGGAGTTATTATGGGTGAATATATTGAAAATTTTGTTGATGCACTACCTGATCCAAAAAGGGTTAAGGAAATTAAAAAAGATTTAGAGTCTAAGGGTGTTAAATACATTTACTCTCACTGGATTGATTTTTTAGGTAGTCCTAAAACTAAACCAATGCCTATAAGTGACTTCGAAGATTTATGTGCTGGAAAAGGCCCTCAATTTGCCGTTCATTCAGTCTCTTTTGTTCCTGAATTAGGTCCAGCTGATAACGACCAAATTCCTGTTCCTGATCTTGACTCGTTATTAATTTGTCCTTGGGACAAAACTTGTGCTTGGGTTTTCTCTGATCTTTGGTGGAACGGTAAGCCATATGATGTTTGTCCAAGACAAACATTAAAAAAGCAAATTAAAAAGAATGCTGAAGCAGATTTAAAATTTTATGTTGGCATGGAGCCAGAATTTTTTGTAATGAAATGGGAAGACGGTAAACCTGTAAAAGCTATTGATAGAGACCCAATTCCTCTGAGAAGACAAGCTTTTGGTTATGATTCTGAATACTCAATTGAAGGTATGGATTTTTTAAAAGAGATCATTGATATTTTAAATGAAGACCTTAAATGGGATCTTCACGATGTCGTTGCAGAGGGGGCATACGGGCAATATGAATTAGATTTTGGTTATACTGATATGTTAGGTATGGCTGATAGATTTATTTTCCTCAGAGTTCTTTTAAAGGAAATAGCAAAGAAACATGGATATTTTATATCTTTTATGCCTAAAACCCAGATAAGTGACTGGAGATCAGGTGCTCATATTAACCATAGTGTGGAGTGTATTAGCGAAAAAAACAAGAATATATACAAAGATGGAGACAAATTTTCAGCAAGGGCTATGAATGCTGTAGCTGGAATGTTAGAGCATGGTGCAGCTATCACAGCTTTAGCTTGTCCCACAGTTAATTCCTATAACGGTTTTGTTCCTTCTGTTGAAGGTCTTGATGGCGGAATGCATACTTGGGCCCCTACGCACATGACCTATGGAAGCAATAATAGGTCTGCAATGATCAGGTTACCACAAAATAGATTTTGTATAGAAGATAGAGCATCTGATCTTACTCAAAATCCCTATTTAACTTTTACGCTATTGTCAGCGGCTGTAACCAAAGGTATCACCGAAAATATGCAACCACCTGCAGCTACTAATAAGAGTCTTTATGATATTACTGAAGAAGAGGGTAAGAAAATAAAAACCCTACCCAGGAATCTATTAGAAGCAATTGATGCATTTAAAGCAGATCCATTAACAAAAGAAGTATTTAGTGAATCAATGTTAAATAATTTTATCGGTTATAAATATGATGAGTGGAGCAGGTATCACACCACAACTACTGATTGGGAAATAAAAGAATATCTAAAGTTATTTTAATTGATCAGTAGTCAAAATCTTAAAATCCATAAAGTTGAGAATTTTACTCTTAAGTCTGGTATGAATTTATCTCTTGAGCTTTCTTATTTAACACTAGGGGAGCTCAATGCAAATAAAGACAATGTAATTGTTTACCCCACTAGATATGCAGGTACTCATTTAGAGCAAGGTTATTTAATAGGAGAGCAGCTAGCTCTCAATCCTAAAGAGTATTTTATCATTATTCCTAATATGTTTTGCAATGGAGTGTCAACATCTCCTAGTAATGCCCCATCACCTTTAAATGGACCCGATTTTCCTTTAATTACTATTCAAGATAATGTTTCTTTTCAATATCAATTATTAAAGGAAGTGTTTCATATAGAAAAAATAAAATTAATAGTAGGTTGGTCTATGGGAGGGCAACAAGCTTATCAGTGGGCCACGCAGTATCCAAAAATGGTTGAAAATATTGTAGCGATGTGTGCACACGCCCAAACCAGCGGTCACACACATGTATTTTTGGAAGGAATGTATGCTGCATTAACCTCAGACCTTAATTGGAATAATGGAAAATATGAAGATCAACCAAATGCAGGAAAGACAACAATGGCCATGACTTGGGCTGGTTGGGCCTTAGGTCAAAATTGGTTTAGAGAGAAATTATATTTAAAAGATGGATATAAAACACCTCAGGAGGTACTAGATAAACTTTGGAGAACTATTTACTATAAGAGAGATGCAAACGATCTACTTGCAATGATTAGAACATGGCAGCATCACGATATAAGTGACAATGATGTGTTTAAAGGAAACTTGGAAGTGGCTCTATCTTCTATTGAAGCGAATGTCGTCTTAATGCCTGGTATTAATGACTTATATTTTCCACCTGAAGAAAATCTTCAAGAGGTTAAATATTTAAAAAAAGGTAGTGTAGAAATTATCCCATCAAATTACGGACATTATGCTGGTGCTGGAAAATGTAAGGAAGACTTAGATTTAGTAAATAATCAAATAAGCAAACTATTATCTAATTAAATTTTAATTTAAATAACTTTTTCTTTCCAATTTTTAAAATTTTACCATTATCTTTTTGATTTAGAGTTTGATTAATATCTTTAATTTGATCATCTCCTAACTTAATTCCCCCACCTTCAATTAATCTTTTAGCTTCTGATTTTGAAGAAACTAAATTTTTAGAGGTAATAGCTTCAAAAATTTTAATTTGGCTATTAATATCAAAATCAATTTCATCAATATTGTCAGACATATTTTTTTCAAAGATGGAGATTGCTTTTTCTTCCGCTTGTTTAGCAGACTCCTCAGAATGACAATCTGTAGTCACTAGATACGCTAGATTTTTTTTTGCTTTATTTATATCATCCGATATTAATTTTTTAATTTCCTCTTTGTCTAAATCACTAAATATTAAAAGGAGCTTTTCTACATCACTATCATCAACATTTCTCCAGTATTGATAAAAATCATATGAGCTAAATTTATTTTGATCGATCCATACAGCTCCTTGTTCGGTTTTACCCATTTTTTTTCCTGTTGATGTTGTTAACAGAGGGGTAGTTAGACCAAAGGCATCATTTTTATTAATTTTAGATATCACTTCCATTCCAAGGATTATATTTCCCCATTGGTCTGAGCCGCCAATTTGCAATTCACAATTTTTATTTTTATTTAAATAGAGAAAATCATAACTCTGTAAGATCATATAATTAAATTCTAAAAATGAGAGTGACTGTTCTCTTTTTAATCTTTCCTTAACACTTTCAAAAGTAAGCATACGGTTGATCGATACATGACTGCCTACGTCCCTTAATAGTTCAATATAATTCAGATTACTCAACCACTCGTCGTTATTAATAAATGATATATTTTCTTTATGATCCCTAAAATAATGTTCAAATATACGTTTAAAGTTGTCTATATTATTTTGTATTTCTTTATATGTTAAAATCTTTCTTGCAGAGTCTTTGCCGGATGGATCGCCAATTTTAGTGGTCCCACCACCTAGTAAGACAATTGCTTTATGATCTTGCTTTATTAGTGTTTTTATTGCCCTTAATTGAACTAAGCTTCCAGCATGTAAGGCATCTGCTGTAGCGTCAAATCCAATGTAAAAAGTGATTTTTTTTTTATTAAGAAGGTTATTTAATTCAGCTTCATTAGTACATTGATTGAAAAGATGTCTATCTTTAAATAACTGTATATAATCAAACATGTATTATAATTAGCATAAATTTTAAGATATCAAATGGATTATATCGCTCTAGGTTGTATGACTGGAACATCGTTAGATGGGATAGATTGTAGTTTGGTTAAGACCGATGGTGCAACATATTTAAATGATATTGCTAATGAATTTACCCCATACTCTAAAAATTTAAGAGATCGTCTATCGAATGTTTTAGTACATAATTATTTAACCGATCCTAGTTTATTAAAAAGTCTCAGTGATGAGTACAAAGTAGCCATTAATAATCTGATTAATAAACATGATGAAAAAATTGATGTTATAGGTATCCATGGACAAACAGTATTACACGACCCATCTTTAAAGTTATCTTTGCAGCTGTATGATAAGAGTAGTTTATATAACACACACGCTCCAATTATTTGTAATTTTAGAAAAAACGATATTCTTAACGGTGGGTCAGGCGCCCCTATACTTCCAGTTTATCATCAAATAATTTCTCAACAAAATAACATGAGCCAATCCATTTTTGTTAATATTGGGGGTGTCTCAAACATTACACTCATTGACGAAGATGATCTCATGGCAGGAGATACCTCTTTTGGTAATGCAATAATTGATGATTACATGTTAAAGAATTGCAAAATTGATTTTGACTTAAATGGAGATATGTCAAGAAATGGTAAAAAAATTGATTCACTCTACAATCACATTAAAAATGATTTATTTTTTAATGAAAAATTACCAAAATCTTTAGACCGAAATTATTTTCATCATTATTTAAATAATTTATCCAAAACCTTTGAAGCGAGAGATATAATTTTTACATTATTGTCAATAATACCTGAGACTATTAAAAAAATAATTCCATCACATAAAAATTATCATATAGTTTTATCAGGTGGTGGAAGAAAAAACCGAACTTTAGTAGGTCTTTTTAAGAAAATATTTTCTAATGTATCATTAATCGATGATTTTCAATTAGATGGAGATTTTATTGAGTCTCAGGGAATGGGCTTACTAGCTACAAGGTATTTAAAAAAAATGCCATCTACTTATGTGAATACAACAGGGCTTAAAAAAAATATTTATTTGGGAGAGAAATGTTAGCTCTTATTTTTTTCAATATACTTTGTCATCGTATTCATTAGAGGATCTAGTTTTCCTTCGAATAGATGATTAGATTTTGAAATAGTTTCCATAGAAACATCAGCATTTTTTTGCTTTTTAAAAGTTTCATAAAACTCTTTTAAGTTATCTTTTTTAACTATTTCGTCTTGTTCTGCTCTTACAATCAGTGTTTTAATAGGACAGGGGGATAAGAAATTAAAATCATATAAATTAACAGGAGGCGCTAATAGTATCAGTCCATCTACTTCTGGTCTTCTCATCAGAGTTTGAAATCCTATCCAAGCGCCAAATGAGAATCCTACAATCCAACACGATCTAAAATCTTCATTCTTTTTTTGAAGCCAATCTAGAGAAACACTTGCATCATTTAATTCTCCCTCACCTTCGGTGAAAGCACCATCGCTTTTTCCGACACCACGGAAATTAATTCTGAGTGTTGAAAAACCAGCATCTTTCATAACTTTAAAAGCTGCATAATTAACTTTGGTATCCATTGTACCGCCGTGTTTAGGGTTAGGATGAAGAACTATAGCAATATTTGGCTTATCTTGCTCACTTGGTGAGTATTTTGCTTGAAGTTTACCTTCTCCACCTTGTATAAATACCTCTGGCATAATTGAGGTAGGATCATAAGTTATTTTTAATGATAAAAGCAAGGTAATAATGAACACACTTGGATTTAATAAAAAACCATCAGAAACAACTGTAGTAGTTGCCATGTCAGGTGGCGTTGATAGTTCTGTTGTTGCTGGACTGCTAAAACAAGAAGGCTACAATGTGATAGGCATTACACTCCAGCTATATTCATCTAATACCTCAGCTAAAAAGGGCTCATGCTGTTCAGGAATTGATATCTACGATGCTAGAAGGGTTGCTCAAAAGTTAGATATTCCTCATTATGTTTTTAATTATGAAAAAACCTTCAAAGAAGATGTTATTGATTACTTTATCAATGCTTATGAAAATGGCGAAACACCCATACCCTGTGTCAAATGTAATGAAACAGTAAAATTTAGAGACTTAATGAATTTCGCAAAAAAATTAGAAGCGGATTGTATGGCAACTGGTCATTATATTAAAAGAAAAGGTAGTACCAAAAACGCCCACATGTATATG
>Ga0222718_10002213_pt1 | contig 17670 bp, 14 predicted proteins | sample C33_27DmetaG_FD_165045 | JGI IMG/M metagenome (GOLD analysis project Ga0222718, IMG submission 165045) | Estuarine water microbial communities from San Francisco Bay, California, United States - C33_27D | ecosystem: Environmental > Aquatic > Marine > Unclassified | place: USA: California... | reverse complement strand
CTAAAATTATTTTGATTGTAAAAAAAAAAATATATATAGAAAAAATATTTCTAGAAAAAATTCGGAGATACGATAAATTAATTTTAATTTATAAATTAAAATTTAGCGGCGGAGCCGCGCAAGCGGAACGGAGTTCCGCGCGAATCGTAGATTCGTTCTAGTTGAAACTTGCTAATTCCAGTTTGAGTTAGTGGCTCCGCTATTCTAGAAAAAATTCTTAGCGGCGGAGCCGCGCAAGCGGAACGGAGTTCCGCGCGAATCGTAGATTCGTTCTAGTTGAAACTTGCTAATTCCAGTTTGAGTTAGTGGCTCCGCTATTCTAGAAAAAATCTTGAGATAAGATAAATTCAAAATATTTCTTGAGATAAATTCGAAATATTTCTAGAGATAAATTCGAAATATTTCTAGAGATAAATTAAAAATATTTATCGAGATAAATTCGAAATATTTCTAGAGATAAATTCAAAATATTTCTTAGCGGCGGAGCCGCGCAACTGCATTTTGCTAATTCCAGTTTGATTTAGTGACTCCGCTATTCTAGAAAAAATTCTTGAGATAAGATAATTTAATTTTTATTTAATTTATAATTTTCTAATTCATTTTGATTTTAAAAAAAAAATATATATAGAAAAAAAATATTTCTAGAAAAAATTCGGAGATACGATAAATTAATTTTAATTTATAAATTAAAATTTAGCGGCTGAGCCGCGCAAGTTGAAACTTGCTAATTCCAGTTTGATTTAGTGGCTCCGCTATTCTAGAAAAAATTCTTGAGATAAGATAAATTCTAAAATATTTCTAGCGATAAATTCAAAATATTTATTGAGATAAATTCAAAAATATTTATTGAGATAAATTCTAAAATATTTCTAGAGATAAATTCAAAAATATTTCTTGAGATAAATTCTAAAATATTTCTTGAGATAAATTCAAAATATTTCTAGCGATAAATTCTAAAATATTTCTTAGCGGAACTGCATTTTGCTAATTCCAGTATGATTTAGTGGCTCCGCTATTCTAGAAAAAAATCTTAGCGGCGGAGCCGCGTGGATCGTAGATTCGCCAGATCCGCTTGAGATAAGATAAATTAAAATTAAAAATAATTTTAATTTATAATTTTCTAATTCATTTTGATTTTAAAAAAAAAATATATATAGAAAAATATTTCTAGCGGAACTCCGTTCCGCGCGGATCGTAGATCCGCTAGAAAAAATTCGGAGATAATATAAATTAATTTATAATTTATAATTTAGCGGCGGAGCCGCGCAAGCGGAACTTCGTTCCGCTAAGATAAATTAATTTTTTTTGATATGGTCGTGTAATAAAGAATGCCGACATCTTCTTATAAGCTTCTAAAAAATATATATCGATATAAGAAAGAAAATTATTTCGTATCCTATGCTGTGAGGGGGCCAATTTCGTATCCATCGTATGGTATAAGACAAGATATGCCTATCAGATGTCCACTAAAAGATAGTCCAGTGGTACAACCAAGCCCGCTAAATGTGAGTAATATGGCGAATTTTGTGAATATGTGATTCGCGCCGCAAACGGAACTAGAACGAGTGAAACTCGCGCGGAACTCCGTTCCGCTTCGTTCCGCTAAGATAAATTAAAATTAATTTAATTTTAATTTGTAATTTCGTAGATTCGCTCTAATGCATCTTGCTAATTCGAGTTTGGTTTCACTCGCTCTAGTTCCGCGCGGATCTGCGATCCGCTAGTGGCTCCATCGTCGTCGCTCTGAGGCTTTGGTTGAACAATTTTGAGAAGATCAGTTAGATCTTCTGAGTTACTACTTGATGAGTTAACTAAACCACTTAGCATTGGTTGAACCATCTTGAGCATATCAGGTAGATCCTCTGAGTTGCTACTTGATGAGTTAGCTAAACCACTTAGCATTGGTTGAACCATCTTGAGCATATCAGGTATCCCACCCGAATTACTATTATCTGATGATAGCTTTCCACACATCCCGCCTAGATTTTGTACCATACTAGCCATATCAAGAGACCCATCTTCGATGCCGTTTCCTAAAGTAGTCACAATATCTGTAAAGACTCCCGATTTCATAATGGTACCAATTGCTTCCATAGGATTTTGAATGTCTTTATCACCTATCTCTTTTTCTACCTTCTTGAAGATGTCCGCTAGAAAATTATTGTCTTTATTAGCGGAACCCCATTCCGCGCGGCTCCCGTCGCTAGTTAGTTTTTCTAATAGCTTTTTCCCTTTACGAGATGGATTAACAAGAGCTGAAATTGTATATAAGTGCTTCCAGATGATATTCGTAGTCTCTTTATCAGACATCTCAAAAATATTTTTCATATCAATATATACCTTTTCAGAATAGACAATTTTATTCACCTTCAACATTTTATAATCATGATTTTCAAAAGCATCTTGATTGTTCTCGCAGAAAGTTCGAAATGTTTCAATGTGTTTTCTAATTGGTTTATCATGAGCAATCGTAGTCTTTTTGATTAGATGATCATATAATTTCAGAGATCTTTGTTTATTTTTGAAAACTTCTGACAAACATGAAGTAAAGTTTGAAATTGCTTTAAAAGTAATTAAATTATTATCAGTCATTTGTTTCAAAGCAATTTCGTTTTTAAACCGAATCTTATTTAAGTTTATCAATAGATAAAATTGTATTTCTTAATTGATTTTCAAGAGCTTCATCATGTAAATTTTCAAGATTAGTATTCTTAATAATCTTTTCTTTTATTTTATCTTCAATAGTCTTTTCGATAAATTCTTTATCTTTTTCTATAATTATTTTCTGGTCATCCGTATAAACTTTTACTTCCTTAATATCTAAAATATTTGGTTTGTTAAAATCTGAATTTGAAAATTTCTTCAAAAATTTCTTCAAGATCACTTCACCTATATCAGGTGAATTTTCTATTAATCTACAAATTTCAGCTCTACATTCTTGAACATAAAGTTGACCAGAAAGTCTCCGTTGACTTACGGGTAATGATAACTCCGTTGAGATATTACGCGCAAGTTTTCCAAAATCGATGGAATTGACCCTGTGAGATTCTAATAATTCTCCTATTTTTAAGAATTGACTAATTGTTGTTATTAATCCACATGCTAAATTTAAGAAACCTGTAAAAAGAGCTACATACAATACATATTCTTTAGGAACAGATCCCTGACTAAAGTTTGCTGTTCCTGCAATTGTACTCAAAATTATAACAGGTAAACTAAACCATATATTTAGTCTCTGATAAGATTTGTATTCTTTATCATGAATGTATTGAAAACTATATGCTTCTTCTGCCCAATTTTTAAGTATAACCTCGTGTTGAGTGTACCAGAAGCCTTGATCTTCCAATTCTTCCGTTTTATTTTTATTACCTTCTTCAGTATTATCCATTTTTCTAAAGAATTTATAATTTATAATTTATAATTTTCTAGAGGTGGAGCCACTAGCGGAACAAAGCGAAACTCCGTTCCGCTAAGATAAATTATAAATTAATTTAAATTAATTTTAATTTTAATTTTCTAAATTCATTTTGATTTTAAAAAAAAATATAGAAAAAAATATTTCTAGAAAAAATTCTGGAGATAAGATAAATTAAAATTAATTTAATTTTAATTTATAATTTAGCGGAACGAAGTTCCGCGCGGATCTGCGATCCGCTAGCGGCGGAGCCGCACAGATCGCAGCGGAACTAATCTTCGTCTGAAGACGAAGATTCTAACTCTGAAACTGAATTATTTTTATAATTTCGTATTTCTTCCGCGATTAGCTCATTTGATTTTAAGAAAATACTAATTTTACCTAGACTACCAATTTCAGACCTCAATAATAAAGGTAAATTTGTTTGACCTGGATAAATTTGTATAATTGTCCCTAAACCTGCGAGCTTACTAAGTCGATTCAATTGTTCTGTATGGAAAGTCGCTACGTATGATTCATGTATATCTTCTTCGTCGCTATCAGAGTCAGAATCGTTTAATTGTTTTTCACCAAAAGATACATTTCTAGTTAGAATACCGTCCGCGCTCGCTTGAAACTCTATACAAAATTGTTTTGCGATAACCGTAATAGTTGAACTACCAATCGAGTTTAAGTCTTTGCACATTTTAGCAAATTCACTCGAAGGGACAATAATTGGTTTTGTATATCCATATGGAATTTCTATATGTAAATTTTGAATTTCCTGAATTTTAATCCCAGATGTCGTTACTCTATTATTTTCTTTAGGTATAGTTTTTATTGACAATTCATTCTTATTTTTTTTTGATATTATTAGTTGCAGACTGTCCTTCTTCTTTATTGATCTAAGCATTCTATGAAAGTGATTCATATTGAGTCCCATACAAAATTTTTTATCAGAAAATTTATACTTATACATTGAGAAGTTATCAGCAAGTAGTTTTATATCGACTAGAAATTTTCGGTGATGATCAAACATAGTTAAATCTATGGATTTATCAGATAACTCAAAACATCCAATTTTTAAATTATGAGTCAATAATTCTGCAAGTATCTTTATATAATAAGCTTGGTTAGTGTAGCATTTAAATAGAGGCATGATGTTTATTGTAAATATTTACGCTTTTAAGCCGTGGAACGGCTTGAGCGGGTGCGTAGCGGCGGGAGCCGCACGGAACGTAGAGGCGGGAGCCGAACGGAACGTAGCGGAACTAGACAAATCCGATTTTTTCTCTATAGAAGTCAACCGCATTTTCAGTTGATATATCGTCAAATAATTGTTTAATTATATCAACTATTTCAATATCATCCTTTTTACTTAAGAAATTCTTTCTTTGAAAAGCATCATCACTAAATAAATTGAATTTATCTTTATCAGTAGGAACATAGACACACTCTTTCATCATCATAAATCTAAGTTTATTACAAAAAACTTTAGAACGAGACATTAGTAGTATATTTATAAGTAATTGTTCTAAATCTTCTTCAGTAAAATTAGAAAAACTAGAAAAATTTGGTCTAAATATGTTGTCTCTGAAATTATCATAGTATAATTTCCTATATAATGTAATAGAATAAGGTAATACATTAGCGATCAACTCATCTGTAAAATGAACCAATCTACAATCCATACTCCAATATCTAATTCCCTTCTTGATTTCAGATAATATATAGAAACTAAATGGGTCCTGATTACTTGATTTGGTATTCATAAGATAAATAATTTCATTGCTAGCGGAACGAAGTTCCGCGCGGTTCTGCGATCCGCTAGCGGCGGAGCCGCGTTTAGGTATAATTAATCGTTTCACTAGTTGTTCTATCGGAAACATACACAATGAGTAATTTTGGATTTTGATAAATATTTTTTCACTATTATATTCAACTAGCACATTTCTGTATGTTTTATGTAAAATATCTATCATTATATCTTGTTCGTCGATTGACAAACAAGAGTTAGTGTAGCCATTATAAAATACAAGCCTTAATTCTAAAGGACTCAAGGCTTTTTTAACAATATTATCAATCTTTCTATCAGTAAATTGTTTTTCTTTGAAAATAGTTTTCAACGTGTTAATATAGTTTTCTAGTAGTTCTATATAAGAATCAAACTTGATCAAACGACATAGTTTAATTCTTGATTCTTTTATTTTAAATAAAGTAGTTGTAAATCTCTGCTTTTTTGATTTTAATTTCTCGATTAAATAATTAATATCTTTAGAAATAGTATCTTTACTCATATCTGCACACTTCGCGTGTAACTCCGTTCCGCTAGAGAGAGTTTGACTGTCTTTGTTAGAAATGATATTCTTCTTTTTAGCGGCGGAGCCGCGCGGATCTTGCGAATCTGGCGAATCTTGCGAATCTGGCGAATCTGGTGAATCTGGCGAATCTGGTGAATCTGGCGAATCTACGATTCGCGCGGAACTAGAGCTAGTTTCACTCGCAAGATTCCTTGACTTACGATATGATTTTGTCTTTCTTTTTAATGATTTTTTTAGTTTGATTTTATCCAGAATTGATTTGGGTTGTTTTCTTTCATATTTAATTTCTATTTTTTCTATATTGTCTTTTGCATATATAGTTAATTCTTTAGAAATATTTCTAAATTCTACCGTGTTTGTATCTTCTAAGATGAAATCGGACAACTTGACATCAGAATTATTTTTTATGATCTCTATTAGAATTTTATTTTTGAACCTTTCAACTGCTAACTCTATTTTTAATTTTTCAATTATAGACATTGTGATTTGTATTATATGTAATATATATTTCTGATTTTTGTCTCCAAATAATTTTAAAATCATTTTTTTATTTAGCGGAATATTGACCTTTTATGCCTTAATTATTTTTCGGAAAATAAAATTAATTTTAAGCTAAAGAAAGTTTTTCTTTAACAAAATGATAAGTTATTCAGGATTGACAAATTATGGAAAAATAACCTTACCATCAGTTGACTCATGGGGTGATAATATGAATATTTTAAGAGATCCTCCAAAAAGTATACATACTAGACGAATTGACAAAGTTGGACAGACATCAGACATAACCTCTATGGTTGATGATTCATCTGACAGAGCATGTGAGGCTATCAATGTGTATGCTCGTGGTGTAAATCCAAGTGTTAGTGTTTCTTATTCAAACCATGGTAATTCAGGTATATCTGGATCTTTAGCTGGTTTATCTAGACCAATTGCTGGTTTAGGAAGTCAAGCAAAGTTACCTTATACAATTTTGAAAGATGGTGCGTTTAGACCTCCTATTCGCACTGAGTATGATCTATTACCATTGTCTAGACAACCTAGAGTTTGGACTTCGGCTTTTTCAAAACCCGGATTTGTTGACTTTTCTAAGAAACTGAGAACATGTGGCACAGCTGAAGAGACCAAAGAAGTACATAATAATATTATTAATATGAAAGTTAGACCGACGGCTACCTACAAAATCGAAAAACCGATTTCTGAGCCATTTGAAGTGAAATATGTTATTCAACCAACAATTACAAGATCTGTGACATCTGGTATGCGTACTATGGATATTAAACAAAGAAGTAATAAAAAGCCAACAAAAGAAATCTTTGAACATACTATACATGCAGCAGCCATTAGTAATAAAAATGATAAATCTAAATTTGTTAGAAATAAGAATCGTGTAAAGACTGAAAGATATATACAACATACATCTCATTCTGATTGTAATACACAAATCAAAGGATCTGAAAAGATAGACTACATTCATAAAGATCTAACTTTAGATAGAAAGATGCCAGTTTTTTCTAATAGAACCAATAATGGTGACACAAGAATATTTAAAAGAAGTAGTCACGAAAACAATATTGTATTAAATAATAATAAGCCTTCAACTAACTATATAAATACTAAAGTTGAAAAGAAAGACAATTTATCATCTAGAGATTATAAACTGATACCTAAAATTAAACCAGAAGGCTTTGAAAGTAGACCAAGTCGTCAACCAGTGTATAGAGACAATAACGTGAAATCTTTTGAAAGTCAGAAGGCGAACATTGACAAGAAGGTTTTTAGATCGATGCAAGATCGATTTAGTGGTAGAACACCACCACCTTGGGCTAAATAAGAGGAACGAAGAGGAACGAAGCGGAACGGAGTTCCGCTATGCTTTTTCATTAAATCGTTTCAATTCAAAGTCCAACATATTCGTATCTATATCTATAGCGGTGGAACAGCGCTGTTCCACCACTTTAGTACTATCAGTTTCACTTAGCGAATCAGATCCGCTTTGCGGCGCGGAACGTTGCGGAACTCCGTTCCGCATTTCTTCTAGTTCAAAAACTAGTAATTTATTTAATTTATCAATCACGAGTAATGGGGACTTCTTGTTAATTTCTTCAATTTTATGATTTAGAAACGAAAAATATTTAGAACCATCTATTCGATCAGAAATATCTAAACTTAATTGTCTTTCAATATTATACTTTAAATTTGAATATTCATTTGAAGTAGATCGACATTTTTCTATATTATCTTCAAAATTAGAGAATTTTATTAAAGTTACTAAGATACCGGAGAATAATCCGATGATTATTGATGCAACAGAAAAAAAATTTGACGGATTATTTAATGCAATACTTATTGATGTCAAAGTCGAACTTAATGGTCCAAGGCAAATAGAAATGAAAGATAGTGTATTATAGTTGAATTGTAATGTTTTAGAGGATTCGATATATAAAATAGCGAGAGTATGAGATTTTTTTTCAATATTTCTTATTGAATTTTCTAACTTATTATTCCAACTCATTTCTTAATAAACTTATATCTTATCTCCGAATTTTTTCTATATATATTTTTTTTTAAATCACTCGCTCTAGTTCCGCTTGCACGGCTACGCCGCTACAAAATTATAAATTAAAATTAACTTAATTTTAATTTATCTTATCTCCGGATTTTTTTCTAGAAATATTTTTTTCTATATATATTTTTTTTTTAAAATCAAAATGAATTTAGAAAATTATAAATTATAAATTAATTTTAATTTATCTTATCTCAAGCGGATCTACGATCCGCGCGGCTCCGCCGCTGAGAATTTTTTCTAGAATAGCGGAGCCACTAAATCAAACTGGAATTAGCAAAATGCACTAGAGCGAATCGTAGATTCGCGCGGAACTCCGTTCCGCTTGCGAGGCTCCGCCGCTAAGAAATATTTTAGAATAGCGGAGCCACTAAATCATACTGGAATTAGCAAGTTTCAACTTGCTCGGCTCCGCCGCTAAATTTTAATTTATAAATTAATTTATCTTATCTCCGAATTTTTTCTAGAAATATTTTTTTCTATATATATTTTTTTTTTAAAATCAAAATGAATTTAGAAAATTATAAATTATTTTTAATTTATCTCAAGAAATATTTTTAATTTATCTCAAGAAATATTTTAGAATTTATCTCAAGAAATATTTTAGAATTTATCTCTAGAAATATTTTGAATTTATCTCAAGAAATATTTTGAATTTATCTCAAGAAATATTTTGAATTTATCTCAAGAAATATTTTGAATTTAAGATGTAGTTGCGCGGGCTCCGCCGCTAAGAAATATTTTAGAATAGCGGAGCCACTAAATCAAACTGGATTTAGCAAGTTTCAACTAGAGCGAATCTGGCGAATCTACGATTCGCGCGGAACTCCGTCCCGCTTTGTTCCGCTTGCGCGGCTCCGCTATTCAAATTTCATAATATTTTTTATTACAAACATTTTTAATAGCGCTCTTTATAAATTCGTCAAATCTAGCTAAATCAGATTCAAGATTTTTAACTATCTCATCGACTAATTCTAAATCATCACTTGTTAAAAAAGCCGCTCTGCGGCGCGGCTCCGCCGCTTGAGGCGTAGCAGATTCACCAGAGAAACGAAGCGGAACTCCGTTCCGCGCGAGTTTCACTCGCTCTACGCCGCTATCGTTTTGCGGCGCGGCTTCACCTATATCGTTTGTTGAATGATAACAACAAAACAAAGATCCCATTTTATTTACAAAAAATTATGCATTTTTAATTCTTTCACCAAAAATGATTCTATATCTTTATTCTTAATCGTGTAAGGTACTTCGATAAGTATTATACCATTTTCTTTACATATACGACGCTTCATATCATCTCTGTATTTCTGATTTAAAAAATGTTCTTTGTTTCTGTGAAAATAAGGTGTATATTCATAGTGTTGCCTACCATTAAATTCAACACCCAATTTCAATTTATCATTGTAACAGTCAATTTCTAAATTAAATCTAGACCCTGTTACAGGATTTCTAAGAAAATCAGGTCGTACACTTCTGAAAGGTTGTCTAAATATTTTTTCTAAAACTCGACGACATTCTGATTCTCCTTTACTTTCTTTTCTTCTTGTATTCCGAATAGGATAATTTGAATTATCATCTATACGTTTTCTCTTGTTTCTATTTTTACCTGACGAAGGTATTACATAAAATTTACTTTTTGAATAATTCCCTTTCTTTTTTCTTAAGAAGTTGATTAATCCAAATACACAAAGAAATATTAAGCATGAAATTACTAATATTTCAAATCCTTTATCATTCCATATCTCTTGTAGTTTTCTTATCATTTATTGAAATAAATTAATTTATTTTATTACCTAATATAAAATGAATAATTCTATTAGTTTAGCGAGTGAAACTCTCGCGGATCTGCGATACGCTTTGGATTTTCGAGAAGAAATTGATACTATTAACAAATTTTGCAAAACTTTAAACGTAAACGACTTTTTTAAACTATCAGCAAAGACACAAAAATTATTTTTTAAATGCGCAATATGGATGCAAAAAAATAATAAAAGTACTTTAACTTCAAACGTATTGATAAAAATTAAGGATAAAATCTACATCTCAACATCTTTAGATAGCATATATTTAACCAGTATAACTAGGGATGTATTAGCTACAAATATAAAGAATAAACTTAGTGGTATTAAAAAAGTTTTTGGTGCTAATTGTATTCACGGAGATAAGAAAGATTTACTTAGTAAAATTACGCTTAAAAAACTAATAGGTCGTGGATCATTTGGAAACGTTTATTCAGTCTGTGATACTCCTTGTAACAAAGATTCTTATAATTTTGCAATTAAATTAGCTCAAATAAATAAGAGTTCTTTTAAATCTATGTCTAGATTTTCACAACCATGGCATGAATTATTTATACTTAAAGACATGATAACGCCTTTGGTTAAAACTAATATTTGTCCTAATTTACCTGTGTTAATAGATGCATTTACATGCGATTCGTGCTCCTTTAGTTTTTACAAACAGAATAAACTAAAGAATAAGAAAAGCCCTTGTTTAATTCTTATAACAGAATTGGCTGAATATGATTTAGACACATATTTGACGAACCTTCAAGAGGAAACAAAACGTGTGTCACATAGAGCGAATCTACGATTCGCGCGGAACTCCGTTCCGCTTATACGGGAAAGGCTCCACAATTGCTTATTCCAAATAATGGCTGGGTTGAGTGCTATTCAAGAATACGGACAAATACATAATAACGATATTAAAACTAAAAATATTCTAGTTTATTCTGTTAAACCAGGTGGATATTGGAAATATACAATTGAAGGAAAGTCTTATTATATTCCAAACAACGGTAAACTATTCGTACTTAACGATTTTGGTGTATCAGAAACTTACTCTCCTATACAAGTGTTAACGGACAAAAAGGAAAAGTGGAAATCTCTTGGTTTAAGATTAGGTATGGTTATAGATAATGTTTACTCTCCTTTTTCAATTCAATCTACATATTATGGAAGAAAAAAATTTAAACCTTTCAAAGTAAAATGGGGTATCAAAGATAAAAAAGGTGTAAGATCTTCTTTATGTGAAAGAATCAAAGTTAAGCATGAAAGTACGGGTGGTGTGTCTGTGATTAATAGAGAAACGAAAGAAATATTAGGTGTAGAAATTAACTTTACAGAAGAACAATTAGTTACATTGAGAAAATTAAATATACCTGCAGATACAACTGACCATAGATTTTATTTACACCCTAGTGTAATACCCCCTTTAGAATTAAGATCCGATACACAAGATGTTATTCGAATGTTTATTAATGGTAATAGAGCGACTCAATCTGGTACACACGGTGTCTATGATACTATATCAGATGATTTTAAACAAAGTTTAAAAAAATATATATTTAACGGTAAAACAAATAGTTATACTCAAGCTCACATATGTAATCAAGGTTTAAGTGGCCGCAGTATCAGAAAATCATTTGGAACATATAATGTAAATCCAACTACAGATTTGGCTTATTGTTTCATTCATGATTTTTTTAGAAATAAATATCAAGATTTGCCAAGAGATGAATTACTTTTACAAACATATGACATTTAAGGATCATAGCGGAACAAAGCGGAACGGAGTTCCGCGCGAGTTTCACTCGCTCTAAGCGGAACGGAGTTCCGCGCGAATCCCTTAAAAAAAATCTAACTTTTTTTTAGAAGCTTATATAAATGAGAATTGGAACAAGTGTGCTTTTGACATCTTTTAGTTTCATAGGAATTGTACTAATGATATTAACATATCTAATTGACTCTAAGGTGGATGGTATTGCATGTAGTAAAAAATTAATATTGGCAACTAGATTATTACTAATTTTAGGAACATGTCTTTTGACGTTGGGATTTGCACGATTAGCATGTGTATCGTCTTTAATAGGATGTTCTGATACTATTGGAATAAATGTTGGAACAAATGTTGGAACAATTGAAGATTATGGTTCGTTATATACATTTATTATAATAGTCATAGGATTAGGTATCATATCAGCTGGATCAGTAATAATCAATCAGGCATCTAGTGGTGATAAAAAATGTAAGGATGTTAAACAATTAGGTATATATGTTGTAATGGTTGGTATTTTAATAGAGTTATTTTGTATACCTCTATTTAGAACAAATGTATATAGAAAAAAATAATTTATCTCCAGAAATATTTTTTTATAGCGGAGCCACTAAATCAAACTGGAATTAGCAAGTTTCACTAGAGCGAATCGTAGATTCGCGCGGAACGGAGTTCCGCTTGCGCGGCTACGCCGCTAGAAAATTAAAATTAAAATTAAATTAATTTTAATTTATCTTATCTCCAGATTTTTTTCTATATATATTTTTTTTTTAAAATCAAAATGAATTTAGAAAATTATAAATTATAAATTAAAATTAATTTAATTTTAATTTATCTTATCTCAAGAATTTATCTCTAGAAATATTTTGAATTTATCTCTAGAAATATTTTTAATTTATCTCTAGAAATATTTTTAATTTATCTCAAGAAATATTTTGAATTTATCTCTAGAAATATTTTGAATTTATCTCAAGAAATATTTTTAATTTATCTCTAGAAATATTTTGAATTTATCTCAAGAAATATTTTGAATTTATCTCTAGAAATATTTTTAATTTATCTCAAGAAATATTTTGAATTTATCTCAAGAAATATTTTGAATTTATCTCTAGAAATATTTTTAATTTATCTCTAGAAATATTTTAGAATAGCGGAGCCACTAAATCATACTGGAATTAGCAAGTTTCACTAGAGCGAATCTACGATTCGCTCGGAACGGAGTTCCGCTTGCTCGGGCTACGCCGCTAGAATTAAAATTAATTTAATTTTAATTTATCTTATCTCCAGAATTTTTTCTAGAAATATTTTTTCTATATATATTTTTTTTTAAAATCAAAATGAATTTAGTAAATTAAAATTAAATTAATTTTAATTTATCTTATCTCAAGCGGATCTGGCGAATCTGGCGAATCTACGATTCGCGCGGAACTAGAGCGAGTGAAACTCGCGCGGAACGGAGTTCCGCTTTGTTCCGCTTCGCTAACTCAGTTCCGTTTGTAAAATATTAAAGGTATTTCCCTTTAGTTCGTCAAAATACTCGTTTCTTATTGATACTAAGATTATACCAAGGATATTTTTCCCAGTATTTTTGTTTTTTCCTACTCCAAAAAAAGAGTCTTTGTTGTTAGTATAGATAATTGGTCTTAGATATGTGTTTAATAATTCTGCTTTAATACCAGGGTGTTGATCAAATTTAAGCTTAATTACACGGTGCATTATTTGAAGCTTTATCCTGTCCGATTCCTTTGTTAATAATGTGTTTTTGCCTAATTTAATACCTCTTTTAGATTCAACAAGTTTTTCAACGTGTTTTATATTCAATGGATCTTTATAAATTCGATAAGCTTTTTCAGCCGTAGGACAAGTTATATTTAATTCGGGAATGTAGACATTATGGCGTGTAAAGTTAGAAAATCCATTCTTATCAGGTCTGTTAAAGTAAAAATTTGTTGTACATTCATATACAAATTGTCTTTGATTCATTCTATTTGGACACTTTAGACAGTAATAGATATTTCTCATGTGTTTTCTTTTTGAATGGTATAATGTAGTGTATTCCAACGCTAATTTTGGAGAAAAACCGAAATGTTTACATAGTAATATAGCTATAAGTATTCCAGATCTTGAATGACCACCTTTACAATGTATATATACTCTCTCTTTATTTGATAAACTACAAATTATTTCTGATACCTTCAAAACAAATATTATAAATTTGATTTTATCACTAGGTACATAGCCATCTTTGATAGGAAAATGAAATACAAACTTGTCTGTTTTATAAGGGGTAATGTGTTTTTCGTTTTGAAAGGTCAAATCGACGAAATACTTGACATTTTTTTCGTCTACTAAATAATTAACAATATCTTGAGTAGGATATCCACCAAATATAATTTTTTTGGAAAAAGCATAAGCAAAACGTGATTCAATATTTTTTGACATGTTTTAAATAATAATATTCTTTTTCAATAAAATTTTCTTTATTGAAAAAATCATTTTTTTTTTATATTACTGGATAGCCGACTTTCCACGCGAATCGTAGCGGAACTCCGTTCCGCGCGAATCGTAGATTCGCCAGATTCTCTCTTCTGCTAAAACTTCAATTTTTCTTCATACAAAGGCTGATTACTAACAAATTTAGGTAAAGGTGATAATGAACCGTGATTGCAGTATTCAACAGTGTTAAAAGATTGTCTGAATTTATCTATTGATAAGTATCCACCATATAAAGTAAGCAATCTCCAACTAGGAGCTGGTGAAATAATTTTGTTTGTTGATTCAAGCACTTCGTTATAAATTTTATGAAGTAGAATTTCAGATAAATCATACAGTGAGTTGTTTTTATTATCTTTAATGAAAGATAAGCAACAATTAAATGAGCAAAAAATACCATCGGTTTCGTAATATCCTTTCTTAATAATTCGAATATCATTATTTAGACCTGTTGGAAGTTTATTAATTGATTCTTTTATTGTATACACATCTTTGGTAATATGAGATTTATATCTTTTGACCGCAACGTTTGGGACAAAAGATATTGGACACCCGATTCCACATGTATCGAAATTGTGTCTACACCAAAAACAGTTAGACGTGTTGAATTTTTTTTCCTGATAATCGATTGTTAAGATGTTACATTTATGGAGTAACTTACTCTCGTCTAAATAGGAGAAAAACATTTCGTCTCGATTGGGATCTAAGTCAATAATCTTTGTTTTTTTTAAAATACATTTTATACCATATTTCTTATTAATGTCTTCAATAGACAAATTGGATATTGTAAAAGAATACTTACTTTTCTTTTTAGACATTTTAATTTTTAGTTAAATGATTATTTTTAAGTTAAAAATCATTTTTTAAATTAAAACTGTTTACGATTTTTTGTTTTTTAGATCTGTGAACTTTTATTTTCTTAAGTACATTTGTCAGTTGTTGAAGAAAATTATCATTTTCAGAATTTTTATCTGTAAATTCAAATGGAGGCGCACGTATGCATTCAGTTTGCTGAGTATTAAAAACATCATCATTATCATCTATTATAATACTGTTATCTTTCTTATAATCAAAGTTATCATATAACAAAGCCAGATTTTTTGATTGTTTATTATACTTTTGTTTAGACAATTTACAGTGGTAATTGAAAAGAATTAAATCTAACTTTCTATCTTTCTTAAGTATTATTTTTTCAACAATAAAACTACAATAATCTCTTGAGGCTGCAGTCCATATAGATACATTAAAATTTTTAAACAAAAAGTCTAAAAAGACTTGTAATCCAGGTCTTTCAAAAACTATGTAAAAATTATCCATTATTTCGAAGTCAAATAGACCCGTTTTGTCTTTATGTGTTTTCAAATCAAAAGACCCTATTTCTTCAGAACAAATCAGAGTCTGATCTAAATCTAATATAATATTCGTTTTCATTTTGTGTTTTATTATTAGATTTTTTCTCTAAATCAAAATAAATTAAAATTAAGTTAATTTTAATTTATCGTAGCGGAACTAGAGCGAGTGAAACTCGCGCGGAACTCCGTTCCGCTTCGTTCCGCTAATATTTTTTTACAGACTTAGTGTTGTACTGTTATTAATTTCGGCAGTACCATCTGCTAATACGAATGTGAATATCTCAGAATTGGCAACGTTATCTCCCGCACTTCTTCCGTCCGAATTTATTTGATTTACAAGGTCAATATCGGTTATAGAAACAATAATTTGTCCTGCAGAAAACGATATACCGGCGGTTCTGTTATCATTAGTAACATCATCTAATACGATAGTTCCATCACCTCTTTTTGTGATTAATTTATTGGGTCGTCTACCAGTTGTTTTATTGGCAGAACCATAAGCATCAGTATATGTACATACTTCTCTAATTCTTGATTCTGCCAATGTCATTGTGACATCTTGTTCCACATAAAGATTTATTGTTTGACTTGGTGATTTCATAAACCCAGAAAATGTACCATTGTTAGAAAAGTATATTGAAATCGTACCAGCCGACATATTCAAATTACTAAGATCTGCTGTAAGACTTTGATCAAGATCGTTTACAACTATGTTAGCTGTTTGACCCAAGATCGTAAGCCCGTCTAATATGGAAGCAGTTGTTGTGAGAGTATACCCATCGTATATGGAAATAACATTTAAGCCACTTGTACCCACGTTAAGATTCCCGCTAAATATAGAAGTATTTGTAAATCTGATATCAGATTTGACATTTCCCGACATTGTACTAAAGTCTGAGGAATCACTCTGGCCAATATCAACTCTAACGACATTTCCAGACCCTGATCCCGAGTTGTTAAAAGATTTATTAATAGCATTCGATGTGTTATTAAGTTGAAGAACACTATCAACACTTTCTAGTTCAACAGAACAAATAGATGGTAAAGTACCAGTAAAAGTTATATTACCGTTAACATTGACAAAAATCGTTGATGCTGAAATTGAAGATAGATCGCTATCTAAAGTATTTTCTAACTCTGTGACAACCATTCTTCCATCACCTGTTACTGTTTTCGCATTCATTTTTTCAGCAGTAGCGAATAGACTATTCGTTGCGTTAATAACGAAACTACTATTAGATGTTAATGTTCCTTGCATCGTAACAGTTACACTCCCATCAACTGTTAACTGAAAATCGCTAATATCTCCAGTAAAAATCCCAGCTACTGAAATAGTAGCTGTCATCGTACCGGATACCGAAATGTTACCGAGTTGAGTATTTAATGCCATATTTGTTACATCTATCGAACCGTTTCCAGTGACTGTTTTATTCGTTATTATAACAGCGTCAACAGTTAAAGTCGAAGAATTGGACATTACAATGCTAGAAATACCAAGAGATCCCGTGAACGTGCCATCTGCTCCAAAAGCGGCAGTTACAGAAGTAGTAGCAAGAGATGAAAGATCAGCAGCTAATGTACTATCTAATTCTGTTACGGAACAAGCACCAGCACCACTTGATGTTACCCCGTCAAGTAAAGAAGCAGGGCCAGCTAATGTAGATCCGCTTTCTACAACAAAAGAAGATGTTCCCATAGTAGTACCAGAAAGAGTCATAGTACTGGATCCGCTTACAGTAACAACTGATTTTCCAAGAGATCCAGTAAAAGTACCATCTGCCGCAAAAGCAGCAGTTACAGAAGTAGAACCAAGAGATGAAAGATCAGCAGCTAATGTACTATGTAAAGCAGATACGGTGCAAGCACCGGCACCACTAGATGTAACACCATCAAGTAAAGAAGCAGGACCAGCTAATGTAGATCCGCTTTCTACAACAAAAGAAGATGTTCCCATTGTAGTACCAGAAAGTGTCATAGTACTGGATCCGCTTACAG
>Ga0222718_10002212_pt1 | contig 17715 bp, 7 predicted proteins | sample C33_27DmetaG_FD_165045 | JGI IMG/M metagenome (GOLD analysis project Ga0222718, IMG submission 165045) | Estuarine water microbial communities from San Francisco Bay, California, United States - C33_27D | ecosystem: Environmental > Aquatic > Marine > Unclassified | place: USA: California... | reverse complement strand
TTCTGGGAAGCTTACTGTAATACTATCTAAGTTATTTGTAGTAACAGAGTCAGGTATTATTAAATTATCACCTTCATATACTGATACTATTACTTCTTTAGTATTAAAGCCATGGAATACTGTATGAGAAGTCTGAGAAGTAAATGAATCTGAAATGTGGCCAGTTTCCGATATAGAAAGTGAACCTGATACTATATGCCCTCCTTTTGAAACAACAGCATAACCGGCTGTATTTCCTGCAAAATCTATTTTTACATTATCACTATCTGTTAAGGTTACAGCTGCAGGTAGTATTTGTACATCAGAAGAATTATAAACTGCTACAGAGACGTTCTTACTATTGAAGTTATGATTAATAGTTAAAGTACTAACTGCACTAAAAGAAGAAGTTACAGTACTTACTGCAGAAACATCTATGTTTGTAAGTTGGCTTCCATCTCCTACGAAAGATCCTGATACTGTGCTTCCAGATACGTAAAGTGATCCGGTAATTATAGCATCTCCATTAAAAGGAAATCCAGCCCCAGAATCTGCATAAGATGCTGTTAAGGCATAAGAAGAAGAAAGAGCTGATAAAGCATAAGATGATGTTTCCGGTACGTTGGCTGCATAAGAAGCAGAGACTGCATATGAAGCAGAAGTTATTGTATCAGTTCCATCTAGAATATCTTCAATATCACTAGCTACTGATGAGCTTAGGTTAGTAGTTGAGCCTGATATCTCTGCTTTTAAAGCATATGATGAAGTTTCATCAGTTAAGTTTTGAATTGACGTGTCTGTCGATGATGTATATGAATTAAATACAGTTTCATCTAATTTGCCTGTACCTACCTCAGCACCGTTTACATTTAGGGAGCCAGTAAGATTAATAGATCCAGTAAAATTATGAGTATCATCTAGTGTATCTCCAAATTGAGTTGAACCTGATTCGTATATTACTGATGCGGAAACATATTCTGTATGAAATTCTTGTGCAGTAATATTACCTGTAACTGTTAAATCACCGGTTAGAGTATCTGTTGTATTTTTTAGTAATCCAGATGCAATAGAAGAAGATAAATTAGTTAATCCATCTACATTTGCTGATTCTATATAAGAAGCAGTTGATGCAGTTCCAACTACATTACCTTGTACTGTAAGATTCCCGGTTATTGTACCGTCTGAAGCAGAAATGTGATTCTGTACTTCTAACGAGCCGGATATTTTGGGATTATCTATTATCATTGTATACTTTTATATAAATATTTTCTATTATCCTTCTAATGCTTCTATTCTAGCTTTTAAGCTATCGTTATCTGCTTTTAGTTCTTGTATTGCTTTTAACATAATAGGAACTAATACTGAATACTTAACTGATTTTGTAGTTTCTTCATTTTCTGGGTCTTTTGTATCTTCTACTAAATTTGGAAATACATTTTCAATTTCTTGTGCTATAACTCCTATTTGTTTATCTTCTTGACCAATAAAATTATAATTACGAATCTTAACTTTCATTAAGTCATCTAATTTAGGAGTAGCATCTACAATGTTTTCTTTTAATTTTTCATCAGAAATTGCACCATAAGAATTGTTTGAATTTTGAATATTTCCATTACCCCAAATAATAATTCTATTAGCACTACTATCAGAGCCAATAAAAAAGTAATTATCTGTTGTGTTTGGGGATGCTCCAGTATATCTTACTTGCATACCATAAGGGACAGTTCCAGTATGTGTTAATAAAGCTATTTGATTACCATTTGAACCCCTTGTTAATTCTGTAAACCCATCTATTACTTTAAAATCCCCCCCAGATGTTATACGCATTCTTTCTGTGTCAGAAGTACCTGTGTGAAACTGTAAAGCATCTGTTGAACTTGAACATATTATTGATGCTCTTTTATCTCCTGCTCCATCATTCCATCCAATTCTATTTCCATCGCCTGTTCCTTGAGACATACTTAATCCAAATTGAGGATTTGTTGGGCCAATTCCTACTTTATCATGAAAAGTTACATCTTCATAAATGTCCGGTGCAACAGCTTTGTATCCTAAAGTAGTTTTTTGAGTTTGAGTAGGAAGAGTTGTTACTGCTTGACAAGACCAAGAATCTGCATAAGAAGTGTTTACATTTCCAAATCCTTGAACAAAATCTGTAATTGCTATTTCTGCAGCTAAAGTATCTGTTGTTTCACCAATTTGGAACGCTACTTTACCGCTAGAATTTGTATACACATATACATTGTCTACCCAGTTAGTTTGACATGTTCCAGTCCACCATGCCGAGTAGTAATTATTCTCACCGGCATAACAACCTACCATCATATCAATTAGACCAAGACTACCGTATGCATACCCTACAATTCTAAATGAGAGCATGTTAGCATTACCGGATTGGTTATGTCCAGGTATATTAGTGTTAATGATTAAAGCAGAGGCTCCAGAACCATATCCGCTAAAAGTTGCAAGATGGGTGTAATGTTTTGTACCTGAATCACTCCACCCAACTATAGGTTGTTCTACTTTTATCTGTTCGGTAAATCTAGCATCACCTACCACGTCTAATTTATATACAGGACTAGTACTACTGATACCTACATTTCCTGAACTATCTATACGCATTCTTTCTGAACCATTTGTAGTGAAATACATATTTCTTGCTCCGATTGTTTGTAAACCCCAGCTAACTTGAGAATCTTTTGTAACTAATTCAAATTGAGAAAAACTTGCATCACTTCTTAAACCTACAATAGTTCCATCACCTCCATCGTGTTTAGCGATAGTTAATGTTTCTTCTATATCAGTCGTTCCGATTCCTACTCGACCTGAACTGTCTATACGCATTCTTTCATTATTACCATTAGTAGCAAAACGTAAAGCGTTATCCGCATGAAGATATTGTATAAATCCTGCTTGCACGCTTTCTGGGTCTTGGAATGCTATTGTTGCCGCACCAGTATTAGGTGTTTGAAAAGCTAATCCTGCGTTTCCAGCACTTTCTAAAATTAATTCATCTGCATTACTCCAAGGAGATGAAGCGCCACTATCACCACTTGTTATCTGTAATTTAGCGAGTGGGTTTGCATTCCCAATTCCTACGTTGCCTCCTTGATTAAAATAAGTATGTCTTGTTGAACCACTTCTTGAATCTAATTTTATAACTGTATCTCCTGACTGATTAAACAATCTTAATGAACTTCCAGCATCTGTGCCAGTAGTTCCATAATTGTCTAACCTAAATGTTAGTTCTTCTGCGTTAGGATGTGAAACATATAAGTTTTCTTTAACTTCTAAATTAGCAGCAGGGTCTTCAATTCCAATACCTACTCGACCGGAGTTATCAATCCTCATTGCCTCAGTTAAAGAAGCAGAAGAACCGGACGAGGTTTCCTGTACATAAAAGTTTAATCCTGATTGGTCAGCATCTCCATAAATGTAATTTGTAATTGCAGATAATTTTCTTCCATCACTACCACCCTTCATCCATACTATACCACTACCAACTGCATTTGTTGCTGTGTTATCGGTTTTCAGTAAAATATTAACTCCAGAAAAATCTCCATCGTTTGAATCTGTTGTAAATGTACCGCTTGTTTTAATTGCAAGTTTACCCTTACCGATATTGTCATTAATTCCTACGTTTCCTTCCCAATTAAGTCGCATTGCTTCTGAGGCAGTACCGTTAGCAACATCTCCAGTAATACCAAATATTATACTAGATTGCTGTCCATCAGACAATATCCTAGTGTTTCCATCTGTATTAGTTATTCTAGTTCTATATTGGTTTCCTTGAGCATAACTTATTCTTGTTTCTTGTAATACATCTAATTTTGCAGTGGGTGAAGTCAATCCTATTCCTACACTCGAACCTGTAATTGACATTACCGTTCCTGTTCCGTCTTGTAGATATAAACTTGAGGTAGGAAAATATGTAGGTCCAAGGTACATATTTTTAGTACCTTTATGCATATAAAACCTACCCATGGTACCGCCATCGGTTTGAAACCTAAATTCAGCTAAATCAGCAAGTGAAGAACCTGAAGTGATATTTAGGTTTAAGTCAGCATCGTCTCCTTGTACTGTAAAATTACCTCCGGTAAAGTTATATGAACCAGTAATACCACCTGAAGAGTTTGATACATTTACCGATCCTGTAAATTCATGTATATCATCATACGAATCACCAAATTTGTGAGAACCGCTTTCGTAGGTTATAGAAGCAGATACAAATTCTGTATGGAATTCTTGTGCAGTAATTGTACCGGTAACCGTTAAATCTCCAGTTAAAGTATCTGTTGTATTTTTTAATAATTCTGATGCTAATGAAGAACTTAGAGAAGTAGTTGATCCACTAATTTGATTATCTAATGCGTAAGATGAAGTAGCAGCATTAAGAGAGTCTACAGAAGAACTAACTAAATTAAGATCAGAATCTGTAGCGAAAGAATCATCTAAAGAAGATGAAAAACTTTCTTGATCTGTTATTCTTGATGAAAGAGATGAGGAAACTGAGTCAAAAGCACCTGAGATAGCTGTTGAAGTATTTGAAGCAAAAGAAGCTTCTACCGTACCGTCGGCTACTATATTTCCTGAAAGATTTAGAGATCCGGTTAATTCAGAATCTTGTAAAGATTTAAAACCTTTACGTATAATAAATTCATTTGCCATTTTACAGTCCTTTTTTCACTATCCAAAAGGGATATAATATAAATAGGACTGAAGAACTTATTATACTTCTACTATTTTATAAAGACGGGAATCGTCTGCTGCCTCTAATTCAGTTTTTTTAGATTCTGCTGCTGCTTCTGTATCATATATATCAACAGTATCATCATCTGAGATTTTTTCTACCCATACGGTAGCTGATTGAGGATTGAATTGTTTTAATACTTTATAAGCCATGATTTTTATTATTAATTATTTTTTTAATTTATCTATTTCAGCTTTTAATTCTTGTATTGACTGAATTAAGTGTGGGACAAGTTTTGAGTAATCAACACCTTGTAACTCTGCTTCGCCTTCTTCTGTTACTTCATCTTTTTCACCGGCTACAACTTCAGGTATTAATTCTTGTAATTCGTGAGCTAATACACCATAATTAACATTATCTCCTTCTATATCTTTCCACTTAAAATTATAAACATTTACCTTACATATAGTATCTAAAGCTTTAAAAGGTTTTAAATCTTCTTTTAACCTATAATCAGAAGTTGTAAGATATTGTACTTCGTTAGCATTGAATTTTTTCTGAATAGTTCCACATAAAGTAGAATTATGATAAAATCTAATAAACTTAGTGGTTATTGATGAACTGGATGATGTAGAAGTAAATCCTAAAAAAGGGTTTGAATTACCTTGACTATCACCGTATATATGCATCCCTGGGTTATTAACCCCGCTTCTTACCGGTATTGTAAACATAGCTCGGTATAAATTCCCCTGAGTTAAACTGCTATAATAGTAGTTTGGATCTATCATTACCTTTGGCATTGAACTATTATTATCTTGAGTTGTAATAGCTATATAATCATCGTTTCCCGCTATTAACTTAAAACTCGGCTCATCATCTGCAAAACTACTATTATCACGGTGCAGATATTCAAACGTATATCCTCTGCCTAATAAAGTACTATGAGTAAAAACTAACCTAGCATAATCAGAATAAGGGAAAGTTGAATCATCTGTAAATATTGTTATACCTGCATTTGCAGAACCATGATTACCGTCATTAACACCTGATCCGACAACTAAATGGTTATGATCTGATGAATGGGCGGAAGGGTTTGTGTTGTTTATTCCAACGTTTCCAGTAGGTATAATCACATTTGGCACTGTATCATCATCTGAATAAATAGTAAAATTACTATCTCTTGAGTTCCAAATACCAGCTTTTCGTGATGTGCCATTTGTTGGATAATATTTTAATCTAGTATTATAATCATCAACACCAGATGTTCTTTGCACTTCCAATCCCCAGTTGGAATCGACACCAGTTGCACTATCAGTATTATTTGCGTAAACACCACCATTATAACCACCACCGCCAAAGCCAATATTACCCATTACAACCATTTTTTCTTCTGGCGTAGGAGTTCCGATTCCTAGGTTTCCTCCAGATGTTATTGTTATTCTTCGTGTTCCTTGACCTGTCCCAGCACCACCTGTATAAAATTCTAATTCACCGCCTCTGTTCATTAAAATAGACGATTTCCAGTAATTTGTATTACCGGTGTTTCTAGTTTGAAAAGCAATACCAGCTGAAGTTTGGGTTGTGTTTGTACCGCTTATAACTAATAATCCTCCCTCTCTGTGATATAAATCATTAGCAATAAACGCGCCTCCAATATAAGCGGCTACATTGTTTGTTAGATTGGATGCATCAACATGAAAAGTTGCACTAGGCGATATTCCTATACCTACGTTTCCTGAACTGTTTACTATAAATCTTGATTGAGCACCATTTGTACCGTTATAATATTTTAATTGACCGTCAGTTTCAACTAAAAACTGCGCAACTGGTACACTATCACTTGCTGTACCGTAATATCTTAATCCTCCAATATTACCTGAAGTTCTAGCTGATTTTAAATCTATACCAACAAAGCTATTCCCATTTCTTAAAGTTAAATCTGCATCTGCGTTAATTGCTTGGGTACCGTCTCCTGCTGTAATTGTTCCTGCAAAAGTTGATGTTCCTGTTGCGATAGTTAATTCTGTAACCGCAGAAGGTTGTAAGTAAATAGGTTTATTTTCTCCAGTATTATAATCAGATTGAATAAGTAAAGCATCTGCTGCTCTTATATAAGCACTTGCAGCATCATCTGTAAATGTTAATTGTTCACCACTAATATTAATATCATCTCCAACAGTTAAATCATTTCCAACAGTTACATTATTTGCAAAAGTTGCGTTTCCTGTTGCTGTAATATTTAGTGCTGTTACTGTAGATGAAGCAGCTCCTACTTGAAATAGTAAAGTTCCATCTGAGCGCATAAAGCTATTACTGTCGTCAGCAGCCATAAAAAGATAATGGCTATTTGTAGTATCTTCAACTTTTAAAATAGGTGTTGAAGCACTAGATAAAGTAACATTATTATAAAATGTACTACCGCCTGTAAAATACAGGTTCCCGTTGTTATTTAAATCAACTATCGATCCTCCTCCTCCAGTAAGAGTCATTCTATCCGTTTGTAACCTTATATTTGTACCTGTATTGTCTAAATGCTGTAAATATTCACTGAGGTAAAGAGTATCATTAAGAACAGTTGTACCTGTAATGTTCATACTACCGGTTGTTTTAAGAGACCCGGTAAAATTATGCACATCATCTTGAGTGTCTCCAAACTTGGTTGAACCGCTATCAAATAATATAGAAGCACTTACAAATTCTGTGTGGAATTCCTGTGCTGTTAACGTACCGGTAACTGTTAAATCACCTGTTAATGTATCTGTTGTATTCTTTAATAATTCTGACGCTAGTGATGAGCTTAATGAAGTAGACGACCCTGATATATCGGTAGCTATTTGTGCTGAACCTGATAATAAAGTAGGTTTGTTTGTTATATCGTCAAAATCAGTTGATACACCTGCAATAGATGCAGACAGAGAAGAAGACATTATTTGTAAGTCTATACCGTCTACTGTACCCGAAACTTCGATAGATCCAGTAACTCCAAGGGTGTCACCAAATTGAATAACAGTACCAGCACTATCTATAATTTTCTTACCAGACTGTACTTCTACAGTACCTTTCATTTCTATATTACCAGTATCGGTTTGAAAAGTGATATCATCTCCTCCGGTTTCTAATATTTTTATACTCTGCCCTGCATCTGTAGTAAATGTTAGGGTATTTGCATCAGAAGAAATAACCTGTGTGCCGTCTATATATAAAGATCCTGAAGATAAGAATAAGTCTCTCCATTGATAACTTGTTGAACCTAAATCATATGTATCATTAACTGCAGGTAAAATACTTCCTGAGTGTGTTTGATTTCCAACAAATAAATTAGACCCTGTGGTTGCAAGTGAGGAAGTATCTAAACTTGCAGCTCCAGATATAGCTGTCTGTGCTTCTCCGCTAAACTCACCAGCAAAAGAGCCCGATAAAGATCCTGTTAGGTTTACTAAATCTCCAGCTATAGTGTTATTACCGTTTATAAACGATAATGAACCGGATATGGAAGGGTTATCTATTCTCATTTGTTTTTATTATAAATATTTTAAATTCTTATTCAGGTTTAGTTGGCCAGTTAACTTCATTAGGATCTGTCTCATCGGTTAAATCTCTCAATGACTGTCTGTAATCTCTTTGTTCCTGTGTCATTGTTCTATCTTGTAATGCCCACCAGTCAGTTTCACTAAGAAGTTGATTTCTATAAACTCTTATCTGTCTCCAATGCTCTGTATTACTTATATCAGTAGCCTCTTCTAATGTCATACCCCATAGGGTATAGAGAGGTAAGTTATAATGTTCATGATCTTCTGGTAGATGAGCTGAAGATAGTGGATCTTGTTCATATATTTTACCGTTATAGCGAACTCTATATATTTTATTAAATGTAAACATAATTATGATTTATATTGTATGTAAATAGCATGTACTCTAATAGTTTGAGTATGGGTATAATTATCATAGTATTTAAGACCTATACCGGGAACATCAATACCTCCGAGTGTAGTCCATGGAGAAACTGCCCATCTAGGTCCTCTTGCACCATCCATTCCATTACCTGAAAATTCTGCACTATTTTCTGTCCAACCGGCGCTATAAAAGTATCTTGCTACTTTAAAACCAACTGTATAGTTTGTATAGGTAGCTGAATTATTGGTATACCTAAAAAGTAATCTGAAATAATTCCAATCTATACTATCTGATGAACCGTTAATGATCGGATCTAATTGACCGTGTGCAAAGGCATTTAAAGAACCAATAGAGTGGTCAACTAAATTTATAATATCGCCCTCTGTTATATCGTCATAGCCGGCAAAATTCCCCGATACAGATCCATAATTTCTAGCTACATAAAAAGTAGGGCTAATTATACCTTCTTTAGATTGTATATTACCATGTACATGCAATGGAGCTGCTGGTGCAGCAGTTGCGATTCCCACATACCCTGTATCATGTGCTATCATCATTTTACTATCTGTAATATTGACACTATTACTATCGGTTGCGGTATCAACTAAAAAATGTAAATCTTGTCTTGCAGCACTATCACCTTTAGTTTGTGCCGCAATACCAACTTTTCTATACCCAGCATTTCCTGCTTCGGAATAACCTAAACTAATTCCACTCCAAGTGCCGTTTGCATTAAATGTTCCTGGTCCAAAATGGGATACTATTGCATTAGGCGAACCATTAACTTGAAGATTTGTTTGAGGAGTTGTAATTCCTATTCCTAAATTTCCATCTGATTTTAAATATAACGGTACCGTGCTTCCTTGTCTAATTCTGAAAGCACTTGTTGATGCTAAATCTAAAGCAAATAAATTAGATGTCATACCAAACACACCACCACCATTATCATTTCTTATTTGCAATATATCTGAAGAAGTTCCACCATCAAAAATACCCCTTCCTTCTACGTGAAGTTTTTGTTCAGGCGAAGTCGTTCCGATTCCTAGTCCAGTGCTTGTTATTCTCATTACTTCTGAACGTGAATTATTATTTCCTTGATTAAAAATTGTTTGGTATCCAGCGATAAAACAATAACCATTGCTATCAGACCATAGATTTAATTGAGTACCTGAATCTGATCCGCCACCAGCAATTCTTATTCGGCCAGATTCAACATTTACATTTCCAGAACTGTCTATACGCATTCTTTCTGCAGGCGAGGTAGTTGTTGTTCCAGTTGAAAATATAATACCCGCAGCAGCATTACTACCACCATACATTTCTACTCTACCACCAGGATAAGTTGCGCCACCTTGTATAATTAAATATCCAGCACTACTATCACTTCTTATTAATCTTGTACTAGGTATAGTAACGTTTCCAACATAATCTATATTAAATATATCAGTACCACTTGCACTATTGCCATGATACCTTAAATGCATTCCACCCAAGGCACTTACCGTTCTTAAAGCACCCCAAGAAAATCCATAATTATCAGCAGTACTTGTTGCAAATGTCATTCCTACAAAACCAGTACTATCAACTGTATTGTTTGCAGATAATCTTAAATGTGGGTTTGTGAATGCAGCCGTTGTACCAGCTGTCATATCTTGCTTTATATCTAATTTTCCATTAGGACTTGTTTCTCCAATTCCTACGTTTCCTCTATCTAAAACTAAATTATTAGTATAATAAGTTCCTCCATATCTTGTAAAAAACTCTAATACATTAGAAGAACTTAACCAACGCATTGAACCTCTATAATTGGTATCAGTATCACTAACTGTTATTACAGGATCTGAAGCGTTTATAACGGTAAGGGAAGTTCCAGTGACTTGTACTTTTCCTGCAACATCTAATTTCTCATCAGGCGAATTCGTTCCTATTCCTACAGCACCTGTAGTTATTAATGATGTGTTAACACTATTTCCTGATGATGCACCAATGGACATTACTGAATTTGATGATACTGCAGCTGAAGTTGAATTAGGGTTATTTATATAAACTCCATCTCTAAAAGTATATGTAGAAGTAGTAATAACAGCTTGGTCACTAGAAACATAAAAACCTCCACCAACTAATGCAGCTCCTCCATTAACTTCTAATTTGTAAGAAGGCGAAGTCGTGTTGATTCCTACGTTGCCGTTATTTAATAAAGTCATCTTAGTATCTACTGTGGCAACTGTACCTGCTGTTCCTGAACCTGCAGTACCCCAAATCATATTCCCATCTTCTATGCTAAATCTACCTGCTAATCCATCCATTACGTATCTAAAAGCAGTTCCAGTATCAAGATATAAATTAGCAGCCATAGTTGCTCTGTCATCATTTGCATTACCCATTAGAGTCATACCTTTACCAAGTTGTATTACATTTACAACAGTAGAATTAACATTTGGAGTTATACCTATTCCTACGTGTCCAGAACTGTCTATAACCATTCTTGTAGCTCCTTCAGTTTTATCATAAAATCCAAAAGCTCCATCAGTTCCACTTGTTAATATCCATCTATGCCCATTTGAATGAGTATTATTTAAATATAAAGAAGCTATATTGCTATTTGAAATAGCTAAAGTAGTTTCTGTTGATGATATTTGATTAAATGGTCCTGAATAATTTATTCCAACATCCCCACCAGATGTAATACGCATAGCTTCACTAAGAGTACCACCACTAGCTTGAGTTTTAAATACCATAGAAATAGCATCAGTACCATTTTTTTTAGCAGATAATTCAAAATCTGAGCTGTTTGCTCCTAAAGAGAGGTTAGTTACTGAGCCATCACCTATTTGAACAGTACTAGTAAATGTGGCATCTTGTGATCCTCCTAAAGTTAAAGCTAAAGTAGGAGAAGTACCTGTTTTGATTCTAAAATCTCCTGGTGTGCTAATTTCAGCACCAGTTACGTTATTTTCTGGTGTCATAAATGCAGTACTACTATATGCTAGTTTTTTTCCTGCATCAATAGTAATATCTCCTGTTACATCTACACCTGTAGTTGTAGTTTCAAATTTTAAAGAATTATCGTAATATAATTGAACTTCAGCATCAGTAACAAACTTAGCCATAAACTCACTATCAGTTTTTGTAATTCTAACATCAGTACCATTTGTATCAATAGCTAATATACCAGTTCCAACATCTTTTATGAAACTATTACTTCCGTCGTGATATATCTGTAAGTCATTTCCAGTTCCTATATTTATTTTAGCATTATCTTCTAAATCAATACTACCACTTACTTGAAGTGAACCAGTAAATTTTTGAGTATCACTTACATTTTCTCCAAACTTATTAGACCCGGAAGAAAATACAATTGAAGAAGTTACTTCTTGAACATGTAGATCTTGAGCAGTCAATGTTCCTGTTACAGTTAAATCTCCGGTTAATGTGTCTGTTGTATTTTTAAGTAACTCAGATGCTAATGAGGAACTAGTAGAGGTAAATGAACCTGATATACTGTTTTCTAAAGCATAAGAAGATGACGCTGCATTTAAAGAATCTACTGAAGAGCTTACTAAGTTTAGGTCTGCATCAGTAGCAAACGTTGCATCTAAAGAAGAACTAAAACTTTCTTGATCGGATACTCTAGTAGAAAATGAAGCTGAGGCAGCTGTTAAATCTACAACCGACCCTGAGACATTATCTATCGACTCTAATGAAGATAGAGAACTTCCGTTTACTTCAAAACTACCGGTTATTTTAGGATCGTATATTATCATTTTTTATTATAAATATTTTTAAATAGCGGACCAATCATCTGGTAGTGCATTTATACTGGTTTCCAAACTGCTTGTAAAAGCATTAATTTTATCTATAGTTACTCTATTTTCAACCCAAGACTGTAGGGTAGAGTTTGTAATTTCATTAATAGCAGTAAAATCTGATAGATCTGATGTATCTAAAGAAATACATCCAGACATAGTTTGGGTCTTGTTAATGTATTCACTATCTGTTCCTGTTAACCACCATTGTACTGTTTTAATAACATTTGAATTACTAGAATTAATATCATAAGGTGCTACATCTTGAACATCAAATTTCCATGTAAAGTTTATCATAATTTTATAATTTTAAGACCAACTAGTTGTTACGTTTGTAAAGTCATATCCTTCATTAGCATTATCTCCTCCTTTGGTAAAGGATATTCTAGCACAAGGGTGTGTTAGTCCACTAGGGTAATCTAATACAAAACTAAGACCTTGAAAAGTTCCAGACGCAACTCCTTGGCTAATCGACCATCCACCAGAACTTCTTAGTATTGTTGCTTCCCCGGCACTTATACCAACATTAATATACCCGCTAAATATTGCATGACAGTATTTTCCGTCATACCCAGAAATATAAATTTCACAAACATATCCACCATATCCTACACTACTAGCACCGTTTCCTGTTTCCGGTGTTTCGAAAGTAAACGATCCGTTGTATGTTCCTGACTGTCCGGAGGTGTAAATCATTGTTTGATGGTTTTGATACCCATCATCAACTACAATTGGATTACCTTTTACATGCATGCCACCTAGAGGAGTTGTTGTTCCAATACCTATGTTTCCACCAAGCGGGTTTAATAGCAAATCTCTATATGTAGAACCTTCAGCCGATTGAATCCATCCATAAGAATTTTCTACAACACCTAGTAGAAGTTTACTATTTCCAGTTGTATTGGTTACCGAAATAACCTCATTGCCATCTGCTGGAGTTGCACTAGGACCCTTAACCTCAAGCTTTGCTTGTGGATCAGTAACACCAATCCCGACGTTGCCACCAGAATCAACTATAAAAGGTACGTCAAAAGCAACTCCAGCATTTGCTGTTCCACTTGCCGCTGCTCTAAATCTTAAAATATCACCTTCAACTTGTAAAACCCCAGCAGCCGCAGTTGATTTATAAAGCCATCCACTATTATAATAAGCGTTAGAATTTAAATACACTGAATTACCATATCCCCATATACTGGCTACAGGATTTATATCAATTACAGTATTAGGTAAACTTGAAACAAAAGGTGTAACCCCAATACCTACGTTTCCAGAACTATCTATACGCATTCTTTCTGTTACACCTGCAGCATCAACAGGTGGATTTACTCCAAAAGACATAAAAGTACCAGCAGCAGTAGTACCTGTCTGTAAATTTATTTGTGCTTGACCATTACCAGAAACATATTTAGCTTGACCACCAGAGTAATAATAATTTGAAGTTAATCTTGCACCATCCGCAAACATACCTATTGCACCTGCATTTCCTGATGTGGAATTACTATCTCCTTCAAAAACTAAATTTCTTGTAGTATTCACACCCATTGATTTTAAAACAACCAATCCTTCACTGTCTATACGCATTCTTTCTGAACCTGCTGTATAAGCTGTTATTATACCTGAACTGTTTACTGCGTGTAATCTTAATTCTGCACCAGAAGTATTTCCAGCCACAACAAAAGTATTACCAGCAAACGTAGCGTGTTCGTTCCCATAAAACGAAGCATACCCCCCTCTATTTGAACTTGCAACTGCAGAAGATGTTATAGTAATAGATTTATTGTCTGACCCATCAGATGTATTAACACCTAAAATATTATCAGTTTGACCGTTAATAAACACGTTTCCAGAACTATCTATACGCATTCTTTCTACCCCTTGGTAATGGCTAGGATCATAATCTGTATAAAACGCAATATAATCACCTCTTATAGTTAATGCTTCTAGGCCGTAGTTTGGCGCACCTGCATGAGACATTATTGTATTTATGCTATCTTGATAATTTACTGAAACAACTCTAGTTGACAAATTATAAACTGCAAGTTTATTATATAATCCACTTACTGTTGTAGAACTATCAGCCCCTATTACAAAAGGATAGTATCTTACACCAACTCTACCACCATCTTGTATGTAAAAAGTTTGATTATTAGATGCGTCACTAGTTTCAAAAGTTAAACCAGTTGAAGCACCTGCGCCTTTAATATCTAATCTAGCATTAGGGTCAGTTCGCCCAATTCCTACGTTACCTGTTGACATAAAAGTAGCAACAACACTATCTCCATCGTCTTCCCATATTTGCCATTTTCCTGCTGCTCTTTCTCCAATTTCCCAATTCGTTCCTGAAACTGTAGAATCTTGACGAATAATTGAATCTAAAGGCGCAGTACCTCCTAAATGCAATTTAGTAGAAGGCGAAGTTGTTCCGATTCCTACGTTTCCTCCACTTTTAAAAGTTACCTGTGTAGTTGTATCTTCTAATAAATGTAAATCTTGTGAATTATATTGAGGTGTTAAAGACCAAGAATTATCTGGAGTTGATGCTGTATTTGTTAATGTTAAGGTAGATGTTGTATTATTTGTTCCTGTAATATTCAGTCCTCCTTGTGTTGTTACATTTCCTGCAAAAGTTGAGTTTCCTGAACTGTCTATACGCATTGATTCACTAAAAGTAGCACTTGTTCCGGCTGTTCCTGATGCTGCTTGATAAAAATGAAATCCATCTGCATCCATTTGAAATCTATTGGCTGTATCATTAGTTTGATAAATATTATTAGTTCCATTATAATATTGATTATAACTTAGCCCTCCATTATTAGAAGCATTCCATAAACTAATTTTATTTCCAATTTGTATATTATCAAAACTTGTAGACCAAGAAAAAGGTGTTATTCCAATTCCTACTCGACCTGAACTGTCTATTACTAAATTTTCATTATATGCACTATTGTATGAGTTACCTATAAACAGATATTTTGATCCGGCATTCCATCCTATAAATCCAAAATTTGTACCTGTATTTGCAGAACCTATCTCAATAAATTTACTAGTTCCCATAACTGATAAATTTCCTCCAATTCCAACGTTACCTGAACTGTCTATAGTCAATACTGTTGAAGTGCTTACAGTTCCAGAATTAGCTATCTTAAATTTATCACTATCAGAATTATCAATACCCATTACATATTCACTAACGCCAGCTAATCTAAAAGACATAACAGCATCACCGGTACTACCTTGGTCAATCATTAATTGTTTGGTGCTGGTATCATTTGTGTAAAGATGTAAGGCTGTTTCAGGTCCTGCAGTTCCTATTCCTACATCCCCTAACAAATAATGTGATGAACCATTTACTTCAAGTGAACCAGTAAATTTTTGAGTATCAGTGGATAAAGCCCCAAACTTATTAGACCCGGAAGAAAATACAATTGAAGAAGTTACTTCTTGAACATGTAGATCTTGAGCAGTCAATGTTCCTGTTACAGTTAAATCTCCGGTTAAAGTATCTGTGGTATTTTTAAGAAGTTCGGATGCTAGTGAAGAACTTAAAGAGGTAGATGAACCTGATATATTATTTTCCAAAGCATATGATGATGTCGCTGCATTCAAAGAATCTACAGAGGAACTTACTAAATTAAGGTCTGCATCAGTAGCAAACGTTGCATCTAAAGAAGAAGAAAAGCTTTCTTGATCGGATACTCTACCTTCTAAAGAAGAACTCAAGTTTATAAAAGATCCTGATATATCTGAGGCAATTTGTGCCGATCCTGATAATAAGGTTGGTTTATTGTCTATGTTATCAAAATCTACATAAGAAGCAGTAGCTGATCCAGTAACTGCTCCACCTAGTCCACCTTCTACATTAAGGTTACCGGCTAATGTAACATCACCTGTTATTGTGTTTAGTATCTCTATACTACCGGTTAATTTTGGATCAAATATTTTCATATTATATTGCTCTTATAAACGCTTTTATATTCCAGTTATCACTTGTTGTTGTAGCTCTTAATCTAGCATCAGTCCCACTGATGTCTACTGCAAGTGTTACACCGGAAGTATCTCCGATATCTGCTGTAGAATTATCTGCATACTGTACTGATGATCCATCCCATACGGCCATGACCGTTCCTGCTCTATAGTTAGTACCGTCTTTAACTATATAATCAAAGAAGGCACCATCGTAATTACTTATCGACACTGTTGCTACAGTTTCTATCCCTGTATCTATGTCAGTATTTTCTTGACTAGATAAAAGTGTATCAGTTACAACTAAACTATTGGCATAGGAAGCAGTTAATGCTGTTCCTCCGACAGTAGCAGTTGCTGTACCAGACTGTGCTGTGTCAAAATAAATATTTAAATTATTTACATCCACTGCTTCTATTTTACCTGGGATTACTAATTCATCGTTAGAGTCATATACAATAACTTGAGGATATTGATTTCCTAAATTATGTTCAAAAGACCAGGTAGTGGCTGTAGATGTTTGAGTAAATACTCTATTAAAACCTGCTTCTTGTGTGGTAGCAACTCCTCCAACTACTGCTACTGCTGTACCGGAAGTGGCTGAACCAAAGTATAATTTTAATGTTTGTGCATCTACTCCTTCTATTTTAGAAGGTTGTATAACTTCGTTATTATTATTATAAACTGTAACAGTTGGGAACTGTTCATTCATATTGTGACTGAATGACCAAGTTGTAGCAGCTACAGTTTGATTTAATTTTTTAGTATCTCCATATCCGAGTCCAGATAAACCGGTACCATCACCAAAAAAGGACCCGCTAAAATTTGAACCAGATATTGCTGTAGCATCCGTAAAGTCTACAGATGAACCGGAAACTAAGAATGAACCTGTTATAACTGCATCTCCTTCAAAAGGGAAACCAGCTCCTGCTCCTGCATTCTCTGCATAGGAAGCTGTTAAAGTAAATGATGAGGATACTGCATGTGAGGCTGTACCTTCAGCAGAACCTAAATCAATTTGTTCAGACCCTGATATTACACCTAGGGTATTAATATATGATAGTGTATCAGCATCTGTATATGAAGTAACACCTGAAAGTTGTGAACCATCTCCTACAAAAGAACCAGAGAATGAACCTGAGAGTGTCAATAAAGTTGTATCTAAAGAAGAACTAAATGACTCATTCGCTGCCACTCTTCCTGCTATTGAACTTGAGAATGTAGTTATTGAACCAGATATTTCATTTGCTAATGCATAAGAACTTGTAGCATTGTTTAGTGATGATACGCTTCCTTCATTAGTAGAAACTCTATCTTCTAGTGAAGAACTAAGGTCTGTAAATGATCCAGAAATATCAGATGCTATTTGTGCCGAGCTTGATA
>Ga0222718_10002209_pt1 | contig 17730 bp, 25 predicted proteins | sample C33_27DmetaG_FD_165045 | JGI IMG/M metagenome (GOLD analysis project Ga0222718, IMG submission 165045) | Estuarine water microbial communities from San Francisco Bay, California, United States - C33_27D | ecosystem: Environmental > Aquatic > Marine > Unclassified | place: USA: California... | reverse complement strand
AACTCTCGCCTGAAGCAAGAAATTGTATCACAATCGAAAACGACGAAATATCCTGGGGACTCGACGCCAGCCTCGAACTACGGCACGATCTCGCTTTGGTGTTAGACATACACCATCATTTTATTAAGACAGGAGAGTACATTGAAGCCACAGACCCACGTATCGAACAAGTTATTGATAGTTGGCGCGGCGTTCGTCCTGTTATACATTACAGCATTAGCCCTGAACGCATACTCAACGACCATAGCGTTTCAGATAGACCAAGTTTGGAGCTTTTGCTCGAGTCTGGTCATAAGCGACAAAAACTAAGAGCACACAGCGACTTCTATTGGAATCGTGCAGTAAATGAATGGGCTCTTTCGCACAACGCTTGGGCAGACATGATGTGCGAAAGTAAAGCCAAAAATTTAGCCAGTTTTGAACTGGCTAAATTCGGTAAAGAACACAATCTAATTACTTAGACTTTTTTGTTCCTGAAGTTTTTTTAGCAGGCGCCTTCTTGGCAGCAGTCTTAGTGGCTGCTGTCTTTTTGGCTGCTGTGGTTTTCTTAGCAGGCGCCTTCTTGGCAGCAGTGTTTTTTGCTGCTACTGCTTTTGGTTGAGGCTCTGCTGGTTTTTTTACACCAACTGCTGTTGGAAAAGGCCACTCGCCTTCTTGTAAACTTGGTGGTTCAACTTTGTAAGGCGCTGCCGCTTCTTGAGCCCGGCGTGTTGCACCATCCAAGGCTGCTTGTTCATGTTTTTTACCATTCTGTACGGAACGATAAACTACATAGCCTCCCGCTAATACTGCTAATAGTATAATTGCTTCCATTTGGTTATCCTTGTTTTGTATCAGCGAACTCTAGTTTGGTTCTCAAATAGTTTAACAAAATACCATAGGCTGGCAAGAACACTATAAGTCCAACCAACATCTTGACGATGGTTTGGTTGAAAGCAACGTCTGCGACCCAGGGTTGAGGATAGAATGCTGTGTAAAAGAAAGTGTAGGTATCAATAAAGTTTGCGGCCAGTGTACTGACTGCAGGTGCAACCCACCAATTATCTGCCCACCGTTCACGAATATGTTGGAAAACATAAACGTCCAACATTGTGCCAACACCATAAGCAACACCACTGGCCAAGCCAATTCGGAATGCTTTTTCCCATGGAGCACCACCTAAACCAATTACCAAAATACTGGCAATGATTGCAGGAACGATAGCCATTGCTACAACTGCTCTACCTGTCTGCTTGCCCAACATCCGTACAGTCAAGTCTGTACCAACTACAACCAATGGGAAAGTAAAGGCTGCGGCTGCAAGTGGGAAGTTACCAAAGAATGGTAATTCTGCACCTGGGAATAGGTCAAATTTAAATTGAACTAGCCAATTGCTGACTGCAATGACCAGGGTGTGTAATACTACTAGTTTTTTGACTAGCGCACTATCAACACCTTCAAGTAATTTACTAAACATTGAGATCTCCTTGTTCGTTGATTAGTGTATTATTTACGACCCGTGCAGCTAGGAAGAAAATTATTACAAATTAGTATTCAGGCACTAATTCTGCACTTGACTTTGTTTTTGTGCCTGTGTACAATATAAATACTTTGTAGAGATGCTGCATGGTGCGGGTCTCACAGTAACATTTCGTCTTAAGGAGAAAAAAAATGTTCACAATGGATACAGTAATCGACTCTGTTCAAACAGGTAAAAAAGAATTCGTAAAAACTTTTGTTCGTCAAGAAGACATGGCTGACGTCATGAACCGTTATATTGACATTCAAACAGACTATGCCAAAGATGCTACCAAGTTGGCAACAGAAAGCATGGCTATTGTTGGTAAGCAAGCACAACAGGCTTTTGAAACTTTTGCTAAGTTTGACTTTATTAAATTTGGCAATGACATGACCAAAGCATTTCAAACTGCTACACCCAAAGCCAAGTAAGTTAAAAATTACTTAAATAAAAGGGCCTGGTGGCCCTTTTTTTTATTATGATCGATTTGGAAACACTTAAAGCAGCAATTCTAACAAACAACTTCACCGACGAACAGTTAGTTGAATTATATCAATCAGTAAAAACTGCCAGGATTAATTTGAGAAAGGGGATAGTAATTTATGTCCCTCCCAAATTTGACAGAATAGCAGTAGTTTTAATTGGGCATTCTAGGCATTTAAACAGCAGTAATGACTCACAGCACAAATTTATAAAATTATTTAATAGAATGGCTAATCAAGTGGATTACTATATACTATCATGGATTAATCAGGATTACAATACAGAAATAAAAACAAGCAAGAGGTTTAAAACTAGTTGGCCAAATAAATTTTTTTATAAACTTTATGATGAGGACAATTTAGATTTTAATCGAGATCATAAAATTATGAAATTATCCTGGTTAGCAAAACAAGCAGCAGAGCAAATAAAAATTGTTCAGGATAATCTAAAATTTAATTATGATTATGTTATTGAATCTAGAGTAGACCAACTTGTTGAAGTTGATTCTTTTCGTAAAACAGATTTTACTAAATTAAACAATAATGAAATATTAGCAAATATTCATAGAAAATCTAATAAAAGTGAAATCTGGAATCCTAGATTTGATTCTGTAGAAACTTTTGAATTTGATCACTGGTATTTCCGGATGAATCCAAAAACTTATCTTGAATTTAGCGATAGATTTGATTTTTTCTATCAAAAAAAGATAAACACAATGTGGGCAGGACCCATATTACCCAAACCACATAAAAAAGATGAAGCACGAGAACTTGGGTTCGATTACCATACTGGTTTGGCATATTATTTTTTAGAAAAAAAATTTACTTTTTCTCATTCCAACCATGATTGGGATTTATAAAGATTGACACATTATGATCGACTTCGACACAGTAAAATCAGCAATTCTAACAAGTAATTTCACTGAGGAACAACTAATTGAATTGCATCATGCTATTAAAACTTCCAGAGTTGAATTAGCATGGCAGGAGAGAAATTTTGTTCCTGAAAAAGTTGACAGAATAGCCGCAGTTTTAATTGGATATTCTAGACTGTTAGGCACTAATGAAACAAGAAATAAAGTCAATTTGCATAAACATTTTCACAAATATTTTACATCTATCGCCAAAAACGTAGATTACTATATTTTGTCCTGGATCCCCAATGACTTTCAAAGCGAAACAAAAACAGTACCTTTGTTTGAAACACTTTGGCCCAATAAACTTTTTTTTAAATTGTATGATGATAGTGATTTAGATTTCAACACTTATAATAAAACTTTGAAATTGACTTATCTTGCAAAATTAGCTGATGTGGAAATCCAAAAAGCAGAGACAAGAGGCAATTTTACATACGACTATGTAATAGAAACAAGGTTAGACAACTATATTTCCTTTCATAATTTTTCAAATATAAAATCTCTTGAAGAAAATGAGATAATATCTCATGCAGGGCACATGGGGGCAAAAGCACCAGGAAGAAAATGGGATAGTGAAATGGATTCTATAAATGATTTTGAAATGCCTGGTTGGTATTTTAGAACAAACTCACTAACTTATCATAATTTTTCAGATAGATTTGATTTCTTTATGGAGAATTATTCTCGGTTATTTCCTGAAGAATATTCAACTAATATACACAAAGATATGGCTTATTATTTTAAACAAAATCTACAATACAAAATTAGTCAATACGATGATTTTATAAAATATTTTTTCTGTGTTACTTTAGACCAAATGCCTCCTCCTCTTTAATAAAATGAGTATATCTTCTCCCGATAAGGCTTATAGAATAGCAGTTGTTTTAATTGGACATTCGAGATTTTTGGGTGATGACATTAACAGAGTTCAATACCCATTACATCTAGCATTTATAGATTTTTTTGCTAAAATATCTATTATAGTAGATTATTATGTACTATCTTGGGAGAATGTCGACTATAATACAAATATAAAAACAAGTATTCAATTTGAACACCTTTGGCCAAATAAAAGTTATTACTGTCTTTATTCTGAAAATGCATTAGATTTTGATCGAAATAATAAAACTTTAAAACTATGCTGGTTAGCAAAACAAGCAGCAGAACAAATAAAAATTGTTCAAAATACCCAGCAATTTCAATACGATTATATTATTGAATCTAGATTGGATCAGTTTATTACTAGTAAAGATACACCAATCTTTTATGAATTAAAAAATGATGAGATAATAGCAGACATTCAAAAAGATCAAACACCAATGCCATTACCTCATCTATATAAAAGAAAAAACTGGAATCCTAAATTAGATCCTATAAAAACATTTGTATTATCTGGATGGTATTTTAGAATGAACCCAACAACTTATTTCAAATTTAGCAATAGATTTGATTTTTTTGTTAAAAATCAAAATCTTGGGTATAATTATCATCAAGATTTAGGGTATTATTTTTTAGAAAATAATAAATTTATTTTTTATACTCAACATGATTTTCAAATACTTAGTCCATTTAAACAGGATTGGATTAAACTCGAAGTCCAAAAAACTAATACCTAAGTATTACTTGACACAAATTCATTATTTTAGTAAAATTACCTTATCGTAACTAGTTGGAGCCTAAATGGCACACTACAGTTTTACAGCCGCCCGTAAGTTCGAACCCCGAAAAGGTTTAGAAGGGCCCTTTTATTACAGTTCGGGCAGAGTGCTTTACTATGACCCAAAACAGGGTGAATACTACGACCCCACCACAGACTTTTATGTAGAGCATGAAGAAGTCCTGGAATTGCAACAACAAGATTTCAAGATGTTGGCACGATGAAATTCAAAAATCTTTGGTCTCACTCTGACGCAGTCCATCGCCTTAGGCACGGGTACTACTATCGTACCGGCGCCTGGGGCGACTATAATATAGAAACAGACAGGTTGGTAGTGTTTACTACCTCGGAAATGGCTATGGCAGAAAGTGAGCACAACCTTCGACACTTTCTCAATCTTGGTCGTAAGTATGAAAGTAAGTTTGTGATTGTTAATGAGAATGGTGTGCAGTTTGTTGGGCAGAGATTAGAGATAACTGTGGACCGATTTGTCACAGTAAAAATGATGGCAGATTATAAAGACTGGTGTGCATTGGAAAATGACAAGTATAGTTCTAATAGAACTTTTAAAACCGATTTGAGTGAAAGTCACTTTAAAAATGATGACTTAACTGTTCGTGCGGATACTTTCAGAATGTGGAGTCACCCTTTTGCTCTTAAAGAGCAATTTGGATTTTACGATGTGGCCACAGGCCGGCAAATCACTAAAAGGCGTGAGCAAATTGAGAAACTCTGGGAGTTAGGTTTCGTCAGCAGGCGTGGTCGTCCCATTACTGCGGCGCACCCCATGGACGGTATCGCCAAATCCGAAATCCCCGCTTTGATTGGCATACTTCAAGACATAGACCGTAAGCATCAAGCAGGTCATCAACGTAATGAATTCCACCATAGTATGTACCTGTTATACAGACGTATTATGCGTAGGTGTTGCTGGCCCGGGTTTTGGTAATACTTAAGTAATACTTGCTCGAAAATACCATTTTCGCTTATAATACACTTACATTGAAACAAAAGGAGTTTGAAATGTACACATGGAAGTTTCGCATTACCAAGTCCGGTGAATACAGTTTTGACACCACCTTTTCTGGCTACAGTTCCAGCGAGTGCGAACGTGCTCTGATGGGCATGTACCCTGGTGCTTATGTAACCTGCATGGGCATGTGCTAATACTAAAGTAGTACTTGCTCGAAAATGGTATTTTCGCTTATAATACACTTATATTGAAACACAAGGAGCAACAGTATGTCTAAGAAACACTTTGAACTACTCGCCAAGTACATCAGCAGTATGATGGACACCAATGCACGTCTGCAAGCCGCGGTTGCCGTTGCTAGTGCCTGCAAGGAAGCCAATCAAAGTTTTGATCAAGATCGTTTTTTCCGTGCCTGTGGCATCAACTAAGGAGTTTATAATGAGTTTACCCACTGTTAGCCTCGAGTTCTGTGAGTACAACAAGACTGGTCGTCAATTGGTACTGAACAGCGGTTTCATCGGTGGCATGCCCAGAGAGTTCATGGTGCAAAGTCATCACACTGGCAAAGAAGTACGTTTTGTGGTAGTTGGTCCAGAAGACCGACTGTTTGATGAGGACCAGTGGGATGGTGAGCAACAGGTTTACCGCCCTGTGGGTGATATAAAGAATGTGGATCATTTAGTAATTTATAACGGAGAATAAAAATGGGATTCTTTAGTTGGGAATGTGCTAAGACAAAACGGCCTGTAATGGCAGAAGATGCAGTTCGTCGAAGCCCGTGGGACTTTGCCAGCGATGTTGTTGTCTTATTTGAGAACGGTGATCGCATCAGCGGGCAATATGATGGCTATGGTGGTATAGTTGGCCATGAAAGACTTTTAGCGGACCGACCAGAGTCATCGTGGCGTATGGTAATTCGAAAATACTATGACAACGAGCGGTTTGAGGACTTGCCCCCAAATCGTCACGAGCCCAATCAAGGTTACTTTTGGGATGACAAGGATCTTAGAAAAATTTTTCAGGTTGGTTAAAATGAAACAGGAAGACGTAAATCGAGAAAATGCTCAACAACAGAAAGAAGATATTGAGCATCAGAAAAAACAGATTGACGAGCAGGCAGAAGAAATTAAACGTCAGCGAGAACTAATTGAAAAAAGATTGCGAGGCGAATAACATGAGCAAGAAACAAAGAGTTGATTACGGGCGTTATGGATTTGACCAGTATCAAATAACTGATTTGCAGATTATTATGAATTTGGAAACCAAAGAAGACATGCGTGAATTTGCAGAAACCGTAGGTCCCGAAGATGTACAGTATTCTATGTCATTGTTGGAAACACTGGCCTTGGCTGTACTGGATGAAGAAACAGAATCAATGACAGAATTTCCCCAGGCCCGTGAACTAATTGAGCGAGTACGACATGCCTAATTGGTGTATGAATTCTATGACAGTGCGTGGACCCAGTAAACAGGTTCACGACTTATTTGACCGCATTGGTAAAGCAGACGAAGATGCATTTTTTAACGTAATCAAACCGCGCCCTGCTGACCAAGAAGAAAATTGGTTTGGTTGGAACGTAGAAAACTGGGGTACCAAGTGGGATACTGATCCTGGTGAGTTTACTATAGATGACGGTGATCCCGAACAGGGCATGAGCACTGTACATCTGAACTTTGACACTGCTTGGGGACCTCCGGATATGATTGCGGAAGAACTTACAGAACAGGGTTTTGATGTTGACTTAATGTACTACGAACCCGGTGTGGGATTTGCTGGCGTCTATACAAGTTGGGCTGGAATTGATCATTATGACTTTGACGGGCGTTCAGCAGACGAACTTGATGACATTCTGCCAGAAGAATTAAACGACTGTTTTGGCATCACAGATGATATTCGTAACTATGAAGAAGAGGATGAAGATGAGTTTGTAGAATGGTACGAAGACGGCGTTGAAGAACGCAATTTAAAACCGCATGACCCTAAATCAATTTGGAAAGACAAGGACTAACATGGAAACTATTCTTAACTATGCAAACGAGGCAATTTTTCACTTCCAGATGGATATGAAAAAAGCCATTCGGTATGTTACCAAGCATGCCAAATGCAGTCCAGTGGTTGCTACCACTGCTCTTCAAACTGTGATGATTGGATATAAGCATCAATGAGTGCATTTGTTGCAGGCATTGTCTGCACTTTGATTAATGGTTGTGGTCCGCAATTTGGTTATGCGCCACCACAACCTCCTACTAACCCTAACGTCATAGTTTACTATGACCGTGGGCCTATGGTTAATCAAGCAGTGCAGGCAGTGGACTTTGAACAAATTGCTCGTATTGGTCTAGACTGCCGGAAGAAGGATACTATCATTTCCTTTATCGAAAGTCGGGTAGGCAATCAACCAAGACATCCCGAACACTTAACGGATCATGACAGGCGTATAAATGCTATTGCAAGGAGTAAGATATGGTTATTAAGAACCAACTGCTATTAGTATTTGTAGTTGTAGCCTGTTTACTGTCCACAGTAGACGCTCAAACGTTGGAATCTCGAACTGAATGTCGTTACGAACGTAATACCGAACAGGACTCAAATGGTTCAATCAGCACTTATCAGCGTGAGGAGTGTGTTGAAGAACCAGGACAGACTGTACGCCAGGTTCGGATTGGAGATTTGGTAAGAGCAAGTTGGGTACGACCACACCCGGTGGTCAAACAGGACTTTGCTTATCGTGGAAATCGGTGCCGTTGGTTTTTGGAATCCGGAACGGCAAAAAGAGATTTGGTACAGTACCAAGGAATTATCTGTGAAGTACAACCAAATGCGTGGCGAGTTATTGACAAATTTTAACGACTTTGTTATAATTGCTTATCGATTAACTGCTCTTGGAGAGAGTAAATGAAACTGAAACTTGTAACCTTAGCGGCATTGACAGCAGTCAGTGTAACCGCATCGGCTCAAAGTAATCCGGCAAATCCGCCATCTGAAACCAACGAGTTTTATCTCAAGCATCAGGCCTTGATTGAGCAAAACACCAAGTTGGCGCAACAATTGGCACAACGTGATGCAGAAGCAAAAGCAAATACCACTGGTGCTCCCAGTTGGGTCTTGCGTTTGCCTGAATCCCCGGACTCGATTTTTGCAGTCGGTGTTGCTACCAGCATGAACGAACAGTTGGCATATGATAAAGCAAGGCTGTATGCAGAGCGCAGGCTAGTAGAAATTGCCAACAGTGAAATCGAAAGTCTTACTAAGAGTTATGCTCTTGAGCGTGACGAAAGTCTAAACGAAACTACCGAAATGGTAGTCAAGAAAACTGCAAACGGACAGTTGATTGGTACCAAACGTGTGGACACTCATGCACAATATGATGGACGCCGATACAAAGTCTACATGTTGGTTGCACTACCTTTGGACGAAAACAACCCTTTGCGTAAAGAGCGTGAAGCACGTTTGGCCAAACGTGAAGCAGAGATTCGTCAGCAACGGGCGTTTGAAGAACTGCAACGTCAAACACAGGAACGTCGTGAACGTGAACTGGCAGAGCAACAACGCAGAGAAAATCAACTCAAACAGAGTGCTCCGTTGCCAGTTTCGCCAAGTGTGCCGGCTGCTCAAAGTTTGGCGCCAGGAGAGAAAGTTGTAGTTCCAGAGCAGAGTATAGTAAAAGTAACACCTGAGCCAATGAACGGTGCTGTAATTACACCTATTGTGCCAGGAACACCATTAAAACCTCTGGAACAAGAACCGAAATCCAGCACTTAAACTGCTATTATGATGGGTGCTCCTGGGGTCTATAAATACTCAGGAGCACTTTTTTTATGGCTAGACCAAACCCACTCAGAGCAGTGATGAGTAGTCCGTTGCCGCCGATTACTTATCAGCGCCGTAAGTCTTTTCGTCCTACGCAGGACGAAGTTGAGTGGTATTACGATAAAATAAACTACTATGTTTTTGATAGCCAACTACGCCGACCAGAAATAAAATTGGGCACAATTGTCAAGTGTTGGGGTATGTGTGAATGGGAAGATGAACTACAACCCACTGGCAGTTACTGCAAAATACGACTAAGTGACAAATGGTTTTGCGCTCAATGGTTTGTAAACACCTTGTCACATGAAATGGTACATCAATGGCAATGGGATCGTTATCGTTTTGATTATGAAACCAAATATAATAAAGGCATGCCAAGACTAAGTGGGGCACACGGACCTAGCTTCTTTAGTTGGCGAGATCGGTTTGCTGAATATGGACTTTGCTTAAAAATTGCCTACGGACAACGCCGTTGGTTCAAGCATCAAGATTTTTATAAGTGCTAATTTAACAAAATAATTATTTGTATGTTCTTTTCAATTGATAGAGAAAAGCAAGATAACTTTGTCTGTGATTTCCAATTTCATAAATTTTTTATTTCAGTCGACTCGGGATGGGAAAGGTATGAAACAGAAAAACACGTAGTAATTTATAAAGGTTATGCAGACTATTATCATCTTCGTGATTTAATTGACAAAATAATAACAGAAACAGAACCATCTCAAACTGGTAATTATTGTGCTATCGTTTATTGCAAAATTAACAACACAATTACTATTAAATCAGACAAGTATAGATCATTCCCTATATACATAGATAGAGGTAATAAAGTTACAAATCTTGTCAAGCAAGGTCAAACAGCCTGGACTGACAGTCTTATAACTATTACCAACAACTTTGAAATAATTGAAAACAAATTTGATGCTATCGAGACAATTGATGTGTCTACAATTTCATTGGAAGATGGCATAAAATCAATCGCATCTATATTAGACCGTAAAACAAAGTCGTTAATAGATTTGCGATCATCCTTACCAATGGCATTTAGGAAACCTATACATACTTTCCTTAGTGGAGGAGTTGATAGTTTATTGGTTTACAGTTTCTTACAAAAGCACACACAAGACTATAAATTGGTAAAGTATGCACATATTGATTATAGTGATTTTTGGTTAATGAATTCAGGAGATATTGTAGATAATTGGGGATATAAGCAAATTCACCATTGGATAAATCCTTGTATCCTTACCAGCGGCGCTCCGGGTGATGAATTTATGCTGAGAAGTCCTGTAACTGCAAATATTTTTCTACAAAGTTTTGGGACAGACTTAGACAAAATTAACAAAGACAGTTCTAAGTTACACTATAGTTATTTTAAGTTGCCCAAGCATTTAAAAGTAGTAGAGCAACTTAGATCAGACAGTGAGTTAAACAAACAATTAACTAAACAAGAACTTATTTGGAAATTATGTAACATAGTATTAAACGATTGGCAACATTGGCACATTGAAAATACTCTAACCTGGACTCCCCTGAGAGATTTGGATATCTTTAAGACAATTTTACGTATGCCACATGATTGCCAAATTGAACAAATATTAGACAGTTATATAAGTAAACAATTAATTGCTGATATTGATCCTGGTTTGGTAAATTTAATTAGCAATCAAAAAAACACAGCGTCAATGATGAGTAACTTAGTCGACTTCTACAGACAACATTCCTAATAGGAAATCGTCTGGTTTTTGATTTTTTACTTTGTCTAAAGATAGAGTTAACGATTTCCATCTTTGGAATAAATTTTTATTAAACGGTTTATTCTTTAAGTTACTAGATATACTTGCGATAGCATTTATAGCATTTTGCCGTTGTCCTTCTTCAATCGTAGTTCTTAATAGTTTTTTAATTATTCGATCCATTGACAAGATTATTTGCTCTCGATACTCGATGGGTACTGACTGTTCCGACATTTCAGGTTGATAAGCTCCTCCAAATGTCACTACATTGGGCCAGTCTTCTATTAGAAAGTCAATAAGTTCTTCTAATAAATGGTAGTTGTATGGACTTGTTGTTACATTGACTCGTTGTTCTACGTTTTTATAATTTTTACATTTTGAGTAATTACTAAGGACTTCTGGCCATACTGTTCCATTCCTTACATACTCTGCCGGCGTTCCTATTGCATCTAAACTAAAAACTAATGTTAGTTTGCCTTTGTATTTTTCGATAAAGTCATAGTCAACACAACTACCGTTTGTAAAAATTATAATATTAGCAGTTAAATTTGTTTCTGCAAACTTTAAAAACTTCAGACAATTTTTATCGTAAAAAGGTTCTCCTCCTAACAGTATTACAGTTTTTATTCTACTGCTTAATTCAGTTAAGTATCGAAAATCGGTTATATTTTCGTTAATATCTGTGTCTTTTATTAAATTAAGTTTAGTATAGTATTGTTTTACTCTACTGCTAGCCGTAGGCCAACACGTCTGACAGGCAAAATTACAAGTGTTTCCGGGTCTTAATTCTAGGGTAATGTCTTTATCTATAAAGTTTTTGTAGGCTTGCTCACCATTAAGTCTGGTGCTGTCCTTCCGATCTTGTTGTTCGATATCTTTGCACCTATAACAAGCCTCTGGCCAAGCACCATTTGCCAATTTTTTCTTCGCATCTACTATTTCTTTGTATGAATGGAATTCTTTGATGTCAATTTTAGATATATGAAATTTATTGTTGTAGTTTTCATTTACTTTCCATGCACAACAAGGTTTAACAACTTGGTCATAACCGATAGCCATGCCATGATCTAAAAACTTACATTCCATGATAATACTTAGTGGGTTATTTTTGCTAAATATAAAATCAAGGAGTAAGTATGCGAGTTTTTCTAATTTTATTAGCATCTTTTTTAGCGTTTACAGTTTCAGCCAAAGAAGTTAAAATGGTTGAATATGACTGGCGGGTAACTAAAGTCGTTGACGGCGACACTATCAAATTCGAAGCACCCTGGGTGCCAGATCCTATAAAAAAGGAAATGAGCGTTAGGATCTATGGTGTGGATACTCCTGAAAAAGGCTGGCGCGGCCAGTGTGAAAAAGAAAAAGCCGCAGGAGCAGCCGCTACTAAGTTTGCTAAAGACTTAGTAAAAAATGCAAAGTCAATTAAAATTGCTATTTCCGCTTGGGACAAGTTTGGTGGTAGAGTGCTGGGTGATGTTATCGTCGACGGCAAAAGCCTGCGTAAAGAACTTATTGCAAATGGACACGCACGAGAGTACTACGGCGAGAAAAAGCAGAGTTGGTGTGATTAAATGCTGACCCTGCTCTAACACAGCAGACGACAGTTATAATAAACAGCATTAATTTCAATGCTTTAAGGACTTCTTAGTGGAAGTCCTTTTTTTATAAATACGATATCATGCGCTTTAAAGAAGTAAAAAAAGTATTAAAAGAATTCGGTGGATATGTGCCTGTCAACGACGCAGAAGCACGTGACCCAAGATTTAAAATGGCTATCAGCCAAGACATAAAACCTGGCGAAGTACAACGACAGGCCAAAAAGATGGGATGGACTACAGACCCCGCAGGTGTACCTCCCCTACTAACAACCAAAAACAAGTTCGGACGAGTACCCAAGTCTGCTTTTAAAGATAGAATCACAGAAAGTAGACTACAGGAAGACGAGGACCTATTTGAAATAAACATGAGTCCCAGCAACTTGGAAAAACTTGCTGGCGAGATCAACGCTCGTGCAGGCATGGAATTTGAAATGATTGTGCCCAATGTACAAGACGAAGACGAGGGAAATTGGGAACCCGATTACGACCAAGATCAACGCTCACGTAGTTGGTCAGACATCAGAGATTTCTTCTATGACGGCGACCACAACAGCCGCCGTGAGGTAGACCGACTGATTGAACAAATGAATGACGAATTCCTAGAGTGGATGGACGAACAGATTGACGAAAACTGGCAAGAAGAAGAATATGAAATGGTCAAGGACTGGGTCATTGACAATGTCAGCGAAGACGACATCCTGGATGCTGGCTACTACGAAGAAGATGATAGAGAAAAGTTTCAAAGAGACAAGGAATTTTATAACAAAGTCATTGACGACTATGTAAAAAATGCCATAGAAGAAAAGACCAACGACTACGAAGAAGCCAGAGACCTATATCGTGAAGAACGTTACGGTGACTTTGATGAATCTGAATGGTTGGATCTATATTATAGATACATGAGTGACATTGACAACACTTTCGAGATTAACTGGCCTTACTGGAATAGTCCCAGTGATGGTGAGGCTGATGTTGACACAGTGGCCAGCGATTTTGAACTTGCTATTGATAAACCAGTCAAAGCCAGTAGAAGTTATCACGGTGCTCGCAGAGATGACACAAGTTATATTGTAGAACCCGACAGCAGTTTAGACGCAGACGACATTAACGACGCAGGATTAGAATTTGTAAGCCCTCCCATGTCTGTGCCTGACATGCTTGACGATTTAACCAAAGTTTACAAGTGGGCTAAGAGTTACAATTGCTATACCAATGAAAGCACAGGCCTGCACATGAACGTCAGTATTCCTGACTTTAGTTTAGAAAAGTTAGACTATATCAAACTGGCACTGTTGGTCGGTGATGAGTATGTGTTGGATCAGTTTGGTAGACGCAGTAACAGTTATGCTCGCAGTGCTATCAGTAAGATTAAAGAACGTGGCGTAAACGATCCTGACAAAATAAAAGAACTGTTTGACCATATGCGCGGCAGTCTCAGCACCATGGCCAGCCAAACCATTCACGGTCCAGAAACTGCAAAGTACACCAGCATTAACATACACGACAACTACGTAGAGTTTCGCAGTCCTGGTGGCGACTGGTTAGGCCAAGACCTTGACAAAATTAAAAACACAGTGTTACGTTTTGTTGTGGCCTTAGATGCTGCCTGTAAACCAGACAAGTACAGACAGGACTACTTGAAAAAATTATATAAACTTTTTGAAATTAAGAGTGAAAAAGATCCGCTCAGTTATTTTGCACAGTTTGTCAAAGGTGAACTGCCTTTCAGCGCACTAAAGAGTTTTATCAAACAGGCACAACTAACTCGCAAAGCAAAGGCCGGCAAGTTAGAGCCCGGTGTAGACTATGTGTGGGAAGTTAGAAAACAAGGATCCAGTGCCCTCATAAATGTAATTGCTCAAACCGAGGAAGAAGCCATTGACAAAGCTACAAACGCAGATGGTTATCCAGAATGGCGCGGTGAACCCGGAGTTAAAGCCAAAGTGCTACGCAAAGCCTCTAGTGGCACTAAAGATCGTTTCCAGGACATACCTTCGGTAACAGATCCAAGGCCAGCAGGCGAAGCAGGCAGCATCAAATATGAATTATTCAACAGAGGTTCAGGCATAGTGATGCGTACTTACTGGGCTGCAAACGATGACATGGCTTTAGACATGGGCCGGAGATATCGTGACGAAGCAGCTAGAGAATTTGACATGGACACTGGCAGTATAGGCCTACGTAGAGCACGTTCACAGCCTGCACCACGTAGTGGCGATTTTACAGGTACTTGGTTAATTAAAGATGCTAATGGCAGAGTCATACACAGAATCGGCGGTATAGGTAATGCACAAAGCGATGCTAACCGTCATGCCATGAACTGGTTAAGACAGAATCCTGACCAAATGCAACAGGGTGTGGAAGTAGTTCCAGAACTAAGGTAACGATGAAAATAGTTTATATACATGGCGCTACTGCCAGCCATAACAGTTTCGCGTTCATCCAAGAAGTCATCAAAGCCAAAGACTATTTGTACATTGATTACCCTAGAACTAAAACAGCACAAAAAAACTTGGAAGACATGACTCGAAAGATAGGTTCTACAACAGGACCTCTTTTTATTATCTGCCACAGTATGGGCGGACTGTATGCCTTACACTTACTGGAGCGTTTTCCAAAACGCATTAAACAAGTAGTCAGTCTTGCCACGCCATTTGCAGGCAGTGAGTTAGCAATCTGGGGTAGGCTAATGAACGACAAATATCAACTGTTCAATGACATCATGCCTCATAGCGAATTTGTCAAAACTACCAAGTACATCGAAGTCAAATGTCCTTGGACACAGATTGTTACCACAGTGGGTGATGTGCCTTGGATGCCCTTACCCAACGATGGGGTAGTAACCAGAAAGTCAATGACTTGTCGCGAAGACGTTGAATACGTAGAAATCACAGATAATCACTATGAAATAGTCCAAAGTGGTCGTGTGGTCAAACTGTTAAAAGAAACGATTTCTAACTTTCTTTAAAATCATTTGAATTTATATACTCGGTAAAAGTTGTAAATTTCGCAGTTAGACTATTTAGGTTTTTTATATTTGTGCTAGTTGTAAATTTTTTTCGATAGAGTTCAGCACGTTTAATCTTAAGTTGATCTAATTGATTCCAGTCTACATCATTCATTTTTTTATTAAAAATTTCCGATTCCTTCATACCCATTCCCATAGACAGCAATGCATAATTTCCTGACACTTTTGTTTTATTTTGTTTTTTAGAAAGACTGTCTAACTTATCTAACATTTTTAAAACTTCATTATAACTTGTATGCTCGTTCTGCCAATTTAAGAGGTTGCCTGAAATAGCATAGTCTTTCCCTTCATTGGTTTTTTTATATCCGTACTTGGACCAATTTGTATCTAAATCGCTTATAAATCCGTTAGATTGCTCTGGACGTTCTCTGATCCTTAATGCTTGTACTGTCCAGGTGTCAAGAGGATTGTCGTCGCTTAACAAAAATTCTGAAGTTGTTTTTAAACTTTCTTTTGATTCAAAAGGCAGTCCGTATATTAAACCTGCATTCAATGTTACACTATCTCCGTAAGTAGATTTTATGTGTTTCAGAGTTTCGATAAGTTTTTGTCTGCTACCACCTTTTCCTATTGCAGAGCCTGTTTTTTGGTTAAATGTCTCAATTCCAAAAAATGTAGCCTTTAGACCACTACCAAATAATAAGTCAATTGTTTCGGGATGTGCAGCCATTAAATCTAATCTTATATATCCCCACCATTCAATTTTGAAAGGTAGTTCTTGACTTATTTCATATATCATACGACATTTTTCTACACTGTCATTTACAGTATCATCTGAAAACAAATATCGAAAAGTACCGTATTTTTCATAGTTGTCTTTAAATTCTTTTACAAGTAAATCTTTATGCTTTATGAAATCTAATTTCTTTTTGCCATTTAGAGGATAAGCGCAAAAGGCGCATTTAAAAATACAACCTCTTGCTATTTCTGTAACCATTGTTTCACCAGGTAAAATAGCATCTTTTTCTTCATAGGACATTAAAGTTTCAGCAAATTTATAAGTTTCTGCTTTACTATCGTTTATAATAACAGGCCCGTATATGCTTTTATACTGTTTTTCAAGTTTAATACCAGAATTAGATAAATGGTCTGCTAAATTAACTATGCTAATATCTGCATACCCTAACACAATATAATCAAATATTTTATTATTTTCTTTGTCGGATGCTTCGGGGCCTCCTAAAACTAACTTACAATTAGGATTCGCATTTTTAATTACTTTCTTTAACTCTTGATTATAACGGTGTCCGTGTGGTAATAAACTACCCATTTCTGCAGGTCTATGTTCTTCTAAAATAATTTTAAAATCTTTTAATTCTAAACTGTCAATCGACTTATAAAAAGAATTATTAACCCCCACAAAAAGCGTATCTTCATTAATAAGTTGTGTTAAAATTTCTTTAATTTCTTTAACAGAAAAAATGTGCAAATGATGCAAAACTGTGACATCATAATTTTTATCACGTAACGCTTTTGCAACTTTGTAAGGACCCAAGGTGTGAGGCATGGTTAAATTATCCGTAAGGTCACAGAGAAGGATTATGTTTTTTCGTTTCACACAGGTAGTCATTGATAAAAAAATATTTATGTATTGCATCGGTGACCAAATTATATGCTTCTGTAGTACTAAAGTATTACTTGACTTAAATTCGATTTGAGCATATAATTACACTATGAAGACTGTTATTTTAATCACTGCTTTAATGGTTGGCTCTGCAAACGCTCAGGTTGTTTATCAGACTCGAGAGTATCATGAACCTATTCTGCAAAACATTGTTCCAAATCCATTCCCGCCTAGTTATTGGCATGCGAAAAAGGCTAGGATTAAATCCGCACCAAGGGTAATTATTTCAGTTCCGCGGACTGTGGTGATTCCCACTGGTCATGTGTCACCCCAGGATCAGCAGATTATCAATTTGATAAAATAAAGTGTTGACAATAAAAAGTTAATACTTTATAATAAAGACACAGTTAGAGAGCAATTCGGCTAGTAACTGTATTAAGAATAACCCAATCGGGGTTAGAGCAAC
>Ga0222718_10002207_pt1 | contig 17744 bp, 27 predicted proteins | sample C33_27DmetaG_FD_165045 | JGI IMG/M metagenome (GOLD analysis project Ga0222718, IMG submission 165045) | Estuarine water microbial communities from San Francisco Bay, California, United States - C33_27D | ecosystem: Environmental > Aquatic > Marine > Unclassified | place: USA: California... | reverse complement strand
TTGTACTGTAGACTCTCTATTAGAGCGTAAAACTGTAATCAATACTGAATATGCTGTCGCTTCTAATGGACAAAAATTCCGTAGAGATAAGCAAGGCCTGTTCCCTGAGATTGTCTCCAAGTTTTTTGATGACCGACAAAAATATAAAAAGCTAATGATTGCGGCACAAAACGAATACGAAAAAACAAAAGACAAATCATTACTTAACGACATTGCCAAGTATAATAACTTTCAGATGGCTCGTAAAATTCAGTTGAATAGTTTGTTTGGCGCCATGGGCAATGAGTACTTCAGGTATTATGATACTCGCATTGCTGAAGGTATCACAATGACAGGACAGTTCCTCATTCGCCAAACTGCACAGGCACTTGATAGTTACATCAATAAAGTTTGTGGTACTGAAGGCGAGATGTATTCATTCTATTCGGATACAGACTCCTGTTATATCACTATGGATAAACTTGTTCAGAAGTTTTTCAAAGGTATGTCTAAAGATAAAATTGTTGACAATCTAGATAAGATAGGCAATGATAAGATTGAGCCTGCAATCAATAAAGCAATGGAAGACATTGCTAACTACACAAATGCTTTCGAACAAAAGATTTTCTTCAAGCGTGAGGCTATTTCTGAACGGGGAATCTGGGTTGCAAAGAAGCGATATGCTATGAATGTTTCTGACAATGAGGGTGTTAGATACAAAGAACCTAAACTAAAGGTTATGGGTCTTGAGATTGTTCGTTCTTCTACGCCGGCTCCTGTTCGTGAAAGTTTGCGTCAGGCTGTTAGTTTAATTTTATCAACTGACGAAAAAACCTTACAGAGTTTTGTTGCTAAGAATTGGGAAGAATTTAGTAAATTGAGTCCTGAACAAATTGCTTTCCCTCGAGGATGTAATAATCTTGAGAAGTATTCTTCTTCTTCACACATTTATGAAAAGGGTACACCTATGCATGTTCGAGGTGCCCTAATGTTTAATTTCCTTTTAGGTAAACATAAATTAGGAAATAAATATGAGAGAATACAGGATGGAGATAAGATTAAATTCTTATATTTGAAAGAGCCTAATATTATAGGTGAAAACACAATTGCTTTCCCTTCAAAACTTCCCCCTGAATACGATGTTCACAGGTATGTGGACTATGAAACAATCTTTCAAAAGTCATTTGTAGAACCTTTAAATACAATTGTAGATGGCTTAGGATGGAATACACGCCCCGTAGCAACACTAGAGGATTTATTTGGATAATGTATCAAATTGATGTAAAATATTTTATGGACACTTGTGGTCAACCTTCTAATCAGGGTCTAGATTCAGAACAAGCGTATCTGTATATGGAACTCATTCGAGAAGAATGGGAAGAAACAAAAGAAGCATATGCTAACCAAGACCTTGTTGAAGTCGCCGATGGGTTGGCTGATATGGTTTGGGTAATTATGGGATTGGCTAATACCATCGGCATCCCTTTTGAAGATGTATGGCGTGAAGTCAAAGCATCTAATATGAGTAAATGTGTAGACGGCAAAGTTATCAAGAACGAAGCTGGTAAGGTTATGAAACCTGATACATATTTCAAACCCAATATTGCAAAAGTACTAGGAGTATAATATGAGTTTACTTGACAAACTAAAAAAGAATAGCACAATTAAAGAATCTAACATTTTATCAGATTCTATGTTCTTTAACACGAAGGATTTGATTCAAACATCAGTTCCTGCGTTAAACGTAGCACTTAGCGGACGCTTAGATGGGGGCCTATCACCTGGTTTAACAGTATTTGCAGGGCCGTCAAAACACTTTAAGACTGCCTTTGCTATGTTGCTTATCAAATCCTACTTAGAAAAGTATGATGACGCTGTAGTTTTATTTTACGATTCAGAGTTTGGTGCGCCTGCAAGTTACTTTGATAGCTTTGGTATCGATACTCAACGAGTGGTTCACACTCCTATCACTGACATTGAACAGTTGAAGCATGATGTTATGTCTCAGTTAAATGGCATTGAGCGAGGCGACCATGTGATTATTGTTGTTGACTCTGTAGGTAACTTAGCTTCTAAAAAAGAGGTTGATGACGCATTGGAAGGTAAGTCTGTTGCTGACATGACTCGTGCAAAACAAATGAAATCATTGTTTCGTATGATTACACCTCATTTGACTATCAAAGATATTCCTGCTGTTGTAGTTAATCACACTTATATGGAGATGGGTCTTTTTCCTAAAGCGATTGTATCAGGTGGTACGGGAATTTATTATTCGGCTGACAACATTTATATCATCGGTCGCCAACAAGAAAAAGATGGTAAAGATGTTACAGGTTACAACTTTATTATCAATGTTGAGAAGTCACGTTATGTGCGTGAAAAATCTAAAGTCCCAATCGAAGTTTCATTCGAAGGTGGTATTAGTAAATGGTCAGGTCTTTTAGACATGGCTCTTGAATCCGGTCATATTAATAAACCTTCAAATGGTTGGTATCAAATTACGGCTGATGGTGTTGATAGTAAGAAGTTCCGCACAAAGGATACCTACTGCAAAGAGTTCTGGTTGCCTGTATTAGCGGATGCAACATTCTCAGATTGGATTGCTAAACGATACACAATCTCGAACGGCAATATCATGCAAGATGAAGTTTCTGAAAACGATATCGCAGAGGCATATGATGCCGAATAACGTAATCGGTGTATGTGACCGTTGCGAAGTAAAAATACTTGACGACGATGCGGCGATGTGCTTTAATGGAGAAGATGAAAAACTTTATCTATGTGAGCCTTGCGTAGAAGATATCAAACGGGAATATATTGATGAGAATAGAAACACAAATTTTAGCGAACTTGATTAATGACGAGGAATACATCCGTAAAACGATTCCTTTTCTTAAAGAAGAATATTTTTCAGACCCTGAAGATAAAAAAGTTTTTTCAGTAGTTCAACAATTTGTAACAAAATATAATAATCCTCCGACTAAAGGTGCATTACTCATTGCCCTGCAAGAAGACAGGTCTGTCTCAGAGGATTTATATGTGAAATGTGAGACTGTCATCAATAGCCTACAGGTTGATGAAAATACAGATAGCCTTTGGTTACTGGACGAGACTGAAAAGTTTTGTAAAGACAGAGCTGTTTATAATGCTATCATGCAATCTATTCAAATTATTGATGGCTCAGAAAAGAATTTGTCAAAAGATGCATTGCCTAGTATTCTTTCTGATGCACTTAGCGTAGGCTTCGATAATAGTATTGGTCACGACTATATTGAAAATGCTAAAGAACGATATGATTTTTATCATCGTCTTGAAGAAAAAATTCCGTTTGACTTAGACTTTTTCAATCGTATTACTGAGGGTGGATTAGCGAATAAGACTCTCAATGTTGCCCTTGCAGGCACAGGTGTTGGTAAGTCATTGTTTATGTGTCATATGGCGGCAGGCGGCATCACACAGGGTAAGAATGTGCTTTATATTACCCTTGAGATGGCGGAAGAACGTATTGCTGAACGTATTGATGCTAACATGATGAATGTTGCTATTCAAGATTTGAGGGACTTATCTAAGTCAATGTACACTGAACGCATTGATAAGATTAATGACAAAATTAAAGGTAAACTTATCATTAAAGAATATCCTACTGCTTCGGCACATGCAGGACATTTTAAAACATTATTGGGTGAGTTGAAACTAAAGCGCAATTTTGTTCCTGATATTATCTTTATTGATTATCTAAATATTTGTGCAAGCTCTCGTTTCAAAAGCGGAAGTAATGCTAACTCCTATACAATTATTAAAAGTATTGCAGAAGAACTTAGGTCACTTGCACAGGAGTTTGTAGTTCCTATTGTAACTGCAACGCAGACGACAAGAAGTGGTTACTCAAATAGTGATGTTGAACTGACAGATACTTCAGAATCTTTTGGATTGCCTGCTACTGCTGATTTAATGTTTGCACTTATCTCTACTGAGGAGTTGGAACAGCAAGGTCAGATAATGGTCAAACAATTGAAGAATAGATATTCAGACCCTACACGCAACAAGCGATTTATGATAGGTGTGGATAGAAGTAAAATGCGCTTATATGACCTTGACGATTCCGCACAAACACAAATTTCAGATAGTGGACAAGAAGCAAATACTCCTATTTTTGATTCGGGACAGTTAAGCACTCGTATGGAAAATGACTATGGTTCAATAAAATTTTGATTATAAATAAAGCATAATAGGAGATTATTATGTTTGATTTTATTACATCAAGAATTAAAGAACGCACATCAATGGATGGTATTATCCTCATCGGTGCTGGCGTAGTATTTTTAGTATTCAAACCATTTGCTTCGATTGCCGCATATGCCGCTATCGCTTATGGTGCGTGGACTTTCTATAAGAAAGAAGACTAATGTTTAGAGTGTATGCGTTTCTAGCTGTTGTCGGTATTGTCGGCACAGTATTGTTTGGTGCTTGGTATGAATACCGAGACATGCAACAACGCATCGCTACCCTCAGAGAAAATAATGCTAAGTTAGAGACAGTCGCTAAAGCAAACGCTGAAGCACTTGAAGAAGTAACAGCATTTGCGAATCAGATGGAAGCAAGCAACCTTGAACTACAAGCAAACCTCCAGAAAGCAGAAGCATACAAAGACGACCTTCTGAGCAAGTTTCAGAAGCACAATCTTACTAAGTTGTCTTTGAAAAAACCTGGACTAATAGAAGGGAGGATTAACAGTGCTACGAAAAAAGTTTTTGACGACATCGAGTCTCTTACTGCTATCAATAACAATTAGCGGCTGTGCGGCATTTCGATCCCCAGAAGATAGAGTGGTCGTGCAAAGTCAAATTGTCGAGCGAAAAATTCCATTGCAGGGTAATCCTAAACCTGTAACACTTGGCGACCCGACATTCTATGTTGTGACACAAGAGAACTTTGATGAGTTCCTAGAGAAATTTGTTAAAGAAGAAGGTGAGCCTTGGGTGTTCTATGCTATGAGTGTCCGTTCATATGAGACACTCGCATTAAATGTTGCTGAGACACGCCGCTATCTGGAACAACAAAAAGAAATTATCATATATTATGAATCCGCCATTACTGGCAAAAAAGAAGAAAAAGAAGAACCAACGGAGAAATAATATGGACTTCATTATCGAACAACTTATCACATGGTGGCAGTTTACTGTATTTGGTATTCTAGTCATCGCAGGTTACATCGCAAACTTATTTGGTGTTGACCAAGACGAACCTCTTGTTGGTTTAAAGTTTAAAGAAATGCCACACATGAAACCTATCACTATTCCCACAGCAGGTAAAGGTTTCTGGGGTGCTATCTGGTTGTGGCTAATGGGAACACGCACATGGGAAATCGCTAAAGACTGGCAGTTCTCTGTGAACGGCGAGGACTATGTCGTGCCAAAAGGTTTCGTATTTGATGGCGCATCAGTTCCTAAGTTCCTTGCATCGTGGTTGTCACCAACTGGCGTATTGCTTGTCGGTGGTCTGGTTCACGACTATGCATACAAATACACAGTTCTGCTCAAAAAAGGCAAGAAGGAAACTTCTGAGCCTATGACGCAGAAGCAAGCAGACCAGTTGTTCCGTGATATCAACATTGAACAAAATGGTTTCCATCTTCTCAACAATCTCGCATACTGGGCATTGAGAATTGGTGGCTTTGTTGCTTGGAATGGTCATCGTAAACGTAATTGTAAAGTTGGAGAAGAATAATGTCAGAATATCATCCAGCCGATACTAATGGCGACGGAAAAGTAACCGAAGAAGAACAACGCATGTATCTTGAGTTCAAACGTAAAGAACTAGAAGATGCAGATGCCATGAGAGATGCTCAACGTAAGATGGCTTGGTTTGCTCTTGCTGGTATGCTCCTTTATCCAGCATCAGTAGTAACTGCCAATTTGATTGGTCTTGACCAAGCCGCTAAAATTCTCGGCGACATGGCTTCAGTTTACTTTGTTTCAGTTGCGGCTATTGTGGCAGCATTCTTTGGCTCACAAGCAATGGGTAAAAAGTAAATCATATAAATAATATATGAGCACTTTTCTTAGAGGTGGCGACTTACCGCTTTTAGATATTGCTAGAGGCAAAGTAAGACATGCATCTGTCCGAAACATCTTCGGAACAACAGGTGGAGATGCTGATATCGTCACCGCTGAGTTTAGAACACCATGGGAAAATGCAGCTGATTATGCGTTTCCTAGTGCCGCTTCCACAATGACTCTCGTTAGCACCAGCACCTCAGATACAGCCGTGACTGTATTGATACAGGGGTTGGATAGTAGTTGCGATCCAATTAGTGAAACACAAACTCTCACTGGAACCACAGGAATTACTACTGACAATTCATATTACAGAATTAATGATATGATTATCACATCAGGTAATGCTGTTGGCAAAATTACCCTATCCGTTGGAGCGACTAATTATTCTGTGATTGAAATTGGATCTGGTAGAGACCAGAAAGCAGTTTACACTGTTCCTAATGGACACACCTTCTATCTAACAAGAATTGATGCTTTTTGCACTGACGCCAATGGTGGTAAAGCGGCAAGGTTCAGAAACTTTTTAGAATCTGAAACTGGCAGACAATTGAGGGTTGCCGACACTACATTCTTTGAGAATATGCAAATCCTCAGACAAGCACCATTTGCTTATGGTGAGAAAACAGACATCAAGATGCAGTTGCGCTCTCTTTCTGGTTCTACTTTTGGTTCTGTTTTCGCTGAAGGTATCTTAATCAAAGAGAACTCCTACTCTGAGTGGTCTACAGGCTACTAATTTTTCAAAAAAACGCTTGACATTTCTTCAAAGTTATGCTATTATAAGGTATAACTAAGAGGAGTTCGTATGTCTGATTTTAAAACTGGTTATGATGATGCTGTTAGTGATATTGAAGGTAATTGGGTTGACCCTTTTATCGGTGAAAGCGGTGAAATTGCTGTGATTTATTGTGATTTGCCTACTAACTGTGAAAGTGTTCTAAAAACTATGTGTGATTATAGTGACTCTTATATTGAGGGTTATCTTGACGCTTGCCGTAATTATATAAATGAAAAAACCGCTTGACTTTTGAAATTTTATAGCGTATAATGATTATATAACTTGAGAGAGGAATTTGTTATGAATACAATTTATGGAATGATTGGAAAACAGTTTGTTATGGAAGGTCTTGATCTGAAAACTCGTAAGAATGTTGAGAAAATTGTAACACTCACAGACATTCTCGATGGTCCAGGAGGAGATCGCCGCGACTATTGCACGGTCGAGGGTTTCTATGACTGGGAGGTTGATATGCCTCTCGAGAACTTCTTGAAACAGGCTCGTCTGTTGGAGGCTGCATAATGGAAGCACTTATCCAACATATTCAAAAATTAAATGAAGGTGAAATCTGGCATATTACAGAGGATCCTGATCACTGGAAACAGTATGGTATCGAAACTGTTGAGCAGTTTGAACGCTATACGGTAGAATGTGCTTTCTCGGAAGCATGGAAAGGATGCTACGGTGTCCGTCCGCGTGGTTCTTTAGACCACTTTACTATTGAGGAACTCGAAACAATGATTGAGGATCTCAATGAACAACAGCTATTTGATGGAGATTTGTAATGGCTAAAAATGATGATGGTCTCAAAGAGGTCTTTGCAGTGAAGCTGTCACGCGATGTGACCAACTTCCCTTCTGACGGTGACTTGGCATACATCCGCAACAAATTCAATGTTGCAGCTGATGTGTCTGTCGCAGTTTTTGATCAGGATGGTAATTGGGTGAGCACACATGCCTTGGCCACATAAAAACCGACCGCCAAAAGGTCGTCGGAAAATCGGTTCTGGGAAGCGTAAGGCTCGTCGGAACAAGAAAAAATAGGGTCTCGTAGTTCAACTGGATAGAACAACGGACTTCTAATCCGTAGGTTGCAGGTTCAAGTCCTGCCGAGATCACCAAATAAAGGAGGGGTTGGGGAGCGGTCAAACCCATCAGACTGTAAATCTGACGCTTATGCTTCGGAGGTTCGAATCCTCCCCCCTCCACCAATATGGAGTATATTATGACAAGATCTCGTTCAGAGCGTATTCATAAATCTGAGGCTGCTCGTTCTCGTCGTCGTGAATTAAAAGATATTATTTTCTTGACTACACAACGCCTATATAGTAGGTTAAGAAAGCAACGGAAGAAAAAGTAATGCCGATCTATTCGATTAGAAATAAAAAAACTGGTGAAGAATGGGAAGAGATGATGACTTGGTCATCGCTCCAAGAATACTTGGAATCAAATCCTGAATTCGAGAGTATCATAACTAAAGCACCAGGACTCGTTAGTGGCACTGGTGATAGAACTAAGACCGATGATGGTTTCAAAGAAGTTCTTTCTAAAATTGCAGACGCTAATCCCAACTCAAACCTTGCCAGTGACTATGGTAAGAAAGACAAGAAGTCTGTAACAATTCGTAATGCTGTTCAACGAGTTCAAAAGAAACTCGGTGGAAATATCTCGGAATAGGGTGATGCCTTAATACATCCGCGTGAGACCACGGTTAGTCTCACTTTTTTAAATCATGGAGTAAAAAATGGATCCTATTGAACAAATTGTAAATCTCATTGTTAGCTTTTATGCTATCATTGTTGCATATATCGTAGGTTGGGCAACACCACGTGGTAATACTTTGCGTATGGCACAACTTTGGGTATTGCGTAAAATCCACAACTTTCTAGCTTGGGAAGATGAGCGTGTTGTGGACAAAATCGAGAAGACAAAGACCGCTATTAAAAACACAAAGCGGTAATTGTCAGGAGAGGTGGGTGAGTGGTTGAAACCACCAGTCTTGAAAACTGGCATGCCGCAAGGTATCGTGGGTTCGAATCCCACCCTCTCCGCCAGATAAATAGTTCATGTATGAAAATAACTTCAATAAGAGTTTACTTAGATATAGGTTGATATCAATATTTCAATTCGTATTGCCAATAATGGTGTTGGTCGAATTGATTACTAATTTCAATCCTATACATCTATGCCTTAGTCTATTGTGGGCATGGGTGTTTGGTCATGTCGGAATGTCGATTGTCTATCACCGCATATTTTCTCACAAAATTATACAGATTAAAAATAGTTTGGTGATGCATCTAGCATGCATATTCGGTGTGAACTCTACATGTGTTGGTCCAGTTTCTTGGTCTGTGAATCATATTCAACATCACCTATTTACGGACACTGAAAAAGACCCTCATAGTCCAGTGAATCTTGGATGGAAAGCAGCTATCTATGCTTACCATAATCCACCAAATCCAGATGACATGACAAAACGAGAGCAAGTAAAGATGCTTTCATATGTCAAACACCTGCTTAATGACCGTGTTGTCATGTTCTATGAGAAGTATTATATGTTGATCTTGCTGCTCACACCCACATTATTATGGACAGCTTTCGACTATAGCACGATGATTTATATATGGGCAATACCAGTTTGTTATAGTCTGTATGCATTACTCTTGAGTGTCATGAATCATGGCGGTCGATTAGGTGGGAAAATGCTTGACTTTACTGCTGATAAAGCACATAATAACTATAGATTTGGATGGTTAATAAATCCGTTTGACAAGCGTCATGCTGACCACCATCTGAATACAGTTGAAGATGATTTTTTGAATAGGATTTTAAAGAGGCTGGTTTAGCTCAGTTGGTAGAGCATCTGATTTGTAATCAGAGGGTCGGGAGTTCAAGTCTCTCAACCAGCACCACTAGGGGACAAGTGTTACGGTAGCACGGCTGGCTCCAACCCAGCAAGACAGGGTTCAATTCCTTGGTCCTCTGCCATCCAATTAAATTATGAAGATATCTATTACAGGACATACAAATGGCGTTGGTAAGCATCTATATGATGTGTTATCAACAGAACATGATGTAACTGGATTTTCTACTTCTAATGATTATGATATATCCGATCCTAAAGATAGAATTCGTATAGCCAATCACGACTATGATGTCTTCATAAACAATGCATATGATTATTTCTCGATGGGCAACGGCTCACAACTTGAAATGTTGAAGATGCTAGACTGGGAAAATAAACTCATAATCAATATCTCATCGATGATTACAGAGGTTGATTATGATAAGGGCGAACTGGAACTTACATACGAAGAAGATAAAAAGCAATTAGATTTATTTTGCCGCAACAAACGCATTTGTAACATAAAACCCAATCAACTAAAGACTCGGATTACAGAATACAAGGGGCAAGAATTGACCGCTATAAGTAAGATCATAAATTTTGTCCTCGATAACCCTAACTTCTTTCTACATACGGTAACAGTATCATGACACATAAGATTGTAGATATTGACCTTGATAATTTGACAAGAGTTGATTGCGATAATGTTTTAGAAACTCTGAAAAAAGAATTGGTTGTTGTTATTAAAAACCAGCCTACAGATTCTTATAAATTCGCTCGCCTTATTCACGGCATGAATAACACCATTTCTAATTTTGGTCAATGTGTGTGGAATGAAAATGGGGAATACGTCGCTGATCAGTGGAAAACCTATATCGATCCATGGGATTGCAATGTATATCCTGTCCAGCGTGTGACAGCCGAGAAGAAGAATGGTGATTATTCAGGAATATTTCCTAGAGGTAAACTTGATTGGCATGCGAATTTAAATGGTCCAGACCGTGCAGATGGTGTGGCTCTTCAAGGTATTCGCGGCGTAGAGGGAACAGTTACATCTTGGCTTAACACAGCTGTTGCATATGAACAAATGCCTGAACAATTAAAAGAAAAGATCTCAGGCGTCCGTTGCTCTTATACATATAATATGGAAAATTGGGCAGACATTGACAATGTTGACCAATTAGAATTTATGCGTAAAAACCGCCACGATTATTCGATGTTCATTGAACAAGAAAATATTGCTGGGACAAAGGGTTTATATTTTTACGACAACAATGATTTGCGTATTATTGAAAAAGATGTAGAGTTATATTTTGAACTTAAAGAATATCTCTTTCAAGAAAAGTTTATGTATCACCACGATTGGGAAGTCGGCGACATAGTTTTGTCTGATCAGTTGTTGACTTTACATCGAAGACCTGTTAGAAGTGATGAAGTGTTTGAAAACAGATTACTTCATCGATATACTTTCCCAATCAGTAATGTTGGTAAAGTAAAATTTATAGAGGAACGTAATGTCGTATCACGGTAAAGACCCAGAACAAGCAAGATGGGTTCTGGAATATTTCGGAACACCTGAGTATCGTGAGTTCTACAAAAATAATAAATCGTTTCAAGTTTGGTTGGACGATTGTCATCAAATATTAGAATCAGAAAGGCTGAGTTACTAATGGATAAAGAGAAAAAGGCTGAATTGCGTAAACTTCGCAAAAAAGCGATTAAAATGCAGAACACCAGTTCACGAAAAATGAAAATGCCCGAAGCAATGCGCGAAGTTCAGAAGGAGAGACAAGATGTTTGATTATGTTCGCCTTCTAAATAATGCCATGAAAGCGTATGAAAATGCACAGAGCGAGTGGGCACAAAACTATTGGCTTGAGGTTGCATCTAAACTTGCTCAGAATATCGAGAAGCAATAATTATAAATAGGGTATAAAATGGCTGAAGAAATTGATGGTATTGTAAACGTCGAATATGATAAGATGCTGAGTGAATTGATCACCAGCCTCTACAAAGACCGTATTCGAGCATTGGCGCAGGGTAAAGTGATTGCCCAAAAGTATAATGAAGTGTTGAAACTCAACAATGAATTAAATATTCAACTACTTAAAACCCAAGAACAACTTAGCCACACTGGTAAAGAACTTGAAAGATTAAAGCGAAAGAAAACTAATGCAAAGTCTAAGGACATTTCTGAGTGAAGATGCGCAAGGTAAGAACTTGCACCTTGAACACATCGAAGATGAGATCCTAAATTTTGGTATTGGTGGAGCGAGAGGCTCTATAAACTTTTTACGCTCATTAAGAGATATGCTGGCTGGGAGCAGCCGTTCCTCTATTAACATGACTGTTAAGTGGGATGGCGCACCAGCCATTTTTGCAGGTATCGATCCTGCTGACGGAAAGTTTTTCGTCGCAAAGAAATCAGTTTTTAATAAAACTCCCCTCCTCTATAAGTCGCAATCTGACATCAATAATGATACCAAGTTGCAACCTTCGCTTAAAAAGAAATTTAGTATTGCCCTTTCAGAGTTTTCTAAACTGGGCATTACAAATGTAATTCAAGGCGATCTGATGTTTACATCGGAAGACCTTGAGTCCACTATGATTGATGGTCAAAGACACACAACTTTCCAACCTAATACTATTGTCTATGCTGTTCCTCAGGGAACGCCACTGGACGCAAAGTTTAAACAAGCAAAGATTGGTGTGGTTTGGCATACGTCATATACTGGGCGATCGTTGCCAGAAATGAAGGCATCATTTGGTGCTAACATCAAAGGTTTGCGTAAGATTTCATCTGTTTGGATGGATGATGCTACTTACAAAGATACATCTGGTATGGCAACATTCACGAAGACTGAGACTGATCAGATTACTCGTGTCTTATCTGGCGTTGGTCTAACATTTCGTAAGATTGATAGCACTAAACTAAGTGCATTTCTCAATCTACAGAATTCCCTCACTGGTAAAATGGTTGGTGCTAATGTTAAAACTTACATCAATACAAAAGTAAGAGCGCAAACTAAAATAAACAGGTCACATGCTGCTGATTATCTACAGCATGTTTCTGATAAATTTGATTCTGAGATCGCAAAACTTAAAACTGAAAAATCTCAGAAATCATTAGAACAAAGAAAAAAAGAAACACTAACTCTATTGAAATCACACCAAGAACTTCTCGGCAATATTTTTGCTTTTATGTCAGGGATCGTTGAAGCGAAGGATATGATTATTGGTAAACTAAATAGAGTAAAGAGTATCGGAACATTTATTAGAACAAGCAACGGATTTAAGGTTACAACACCTGAAGGTTATGTTGCGATTGATCGAGTGGCTGGTAATGCTGTTAAACTCGTTGACAGAATGGAGTTCAGTTTTAATAACTTCACAGCAGTAAAGGCTTGGGACAGATGAGTAAAACAATTGTATTTACATTTGGTCGTATGAATCCACCAACCAATGGTCACGGTAAACTAATCACGAAAGTTAAACGCCTCGCGCAAACAAGTCGTGCAGACCATCTTATCGTAGCGAGTCATAGCCAAGACAAAAATAAAAATCCACTAGACACTAAAACAAAAGTCAAACATCTGAAAGCGATGTTTCCGAATAGCAATATAAAATCTTCGGATAAAACACATCCATCATTTATTAAGCAGCTTGCTTTACTGACTGGTAAATATGACAACCTTATTTTCGTTGCTGGCTCTGACCGTGTCCCAGAGTTTGAGCGTTTGTTGAAACAATACAACGGCAAAGATTTCAACTTCAAGTCGATTAAGGTTGTATCTTCTGGCGACCGAGACCCAGATGCTGAGGGTGTGACTGGTATAAGTGCCAGCAAAATGCGGCTGTATGCGAAGAATAACGATTTTACGTCTTTTAAGCGTGGAATCCCTGCTGGATATCGTGGCGCGAAACAACTCTTTAATGATGTTCGCGAAGGTATGCAAATCAAAGAAACTTACAAATCATTTTCAAACTTTATCAAGGATTAATCATGAGACTTTCTAAAAACTTTACACTTGCTGAATTCACAAAAAGCCAAACAGCAACTCGTCGCGGTATTGATAATACTCCTGAAGGCGAACACATGGAAGCAGCGAAAGAACTATTCGAAAATGTTGTTCAAGCTGTTCGTGATCACTTCGGTGTGACAGTAATCAACTCTGGCTATCGTGGTCCAGAATTGAATGAAGCAGTTGGCGGTTCATCAAAATCACAACACTGTAAAGGTGAAGCAGTTGATATTGAATGTCCTGGAAATTCTAACTATGATGTCGCAAAATGGATTGAAGATAACTTAGACTTTGACCAGCTTATTCTAGAGTTCTACACTCCTGGAATTCCTGACAGTGGATGGGTTCATGTTTCATATAAACCAGATGGCAATCGAAAATCTGTTCTAACTGCTATGCGCGAGGATGGTAAAACAGTATACAAAGTTGGCTTGATCGAATGAACTGGGTAATAGTATTTTGGATTTCTTTGATGAATCCCGATGGTTCTGTATCGATGAACAATTACCAGATGGTTATGCATGAACCTCGTTTTGAAAGAAGAAGCGAGTGTGAATTGTATGCTCTTCAAAGAAAAAGTGAATACTTGCAAAGTCTATATGACCAAATATTAGGAATGACTGATTATTTTGGGTTTGAGATGATTGATGACCCAGTTTGTAAAATTTTTAATGAGAAAACCATGGAGTTAATTGACGGTGGATCGGATATCTAGAAGATTATTCAATCGTTTAAACAGATTGAAGCGCAGACCTACTCCTCTGACAGCTGAAGAACGCACAAATCTTATAAATAGTGTAGGATTATATAAACTGCTGAGCAATCATAGCCCAGCAGTTTCAAGTGTTATGAATGAGCTGTTAGAGAGAAAATGACCGAAAGTTTTAAAGAATTTATCTCAGAGGGTGTGAACGACCCTGGAATCTTCAAGGCAGTATTCCTTGCAGGTGGTCCAGGAAGCGGTAAATCCTTCATGGTAGGTAAAACTGCTTTGTCAACTTTTGGTCTTAGACCTATTAACTCTGACGATGTGTTTGAAGCTGCTCTTCGTAAAGCAGAAATGGCTCCGACTCCTGAGAATATTTACTCAGAGAAGGGTCAATCTATCAGAAAACAAGCTAAATATCTCACGCAAAAGAAACTGAGTCTCTCAGTTATCGGTCGCCTTGGTCTCGTTATCGATGGCACTGGTAAAGATGTTGCGAAAATTCAGCGTCAAATGACTACTTTGAAAAACATCGGTTATGATGTAGCCATGATTTTCGTCAACACTGATATTGAAACTGCTCTTGAAAGAAATAAAGCAAGGGCAAGAACACTTCCTGATAATGTGGTTAAGAAAATGTGGAATGATGTTCAAAATAACATCGGTGCGTTTCAGCGTATGTTCAGAAATGAAATGATTATTGTTGACAATAGTTCTGACAGTAACGTAGAATCTAACACATTATCAGCTTATCGGCAAATTCAGCAGTTTGTCCGTGCCCCAGTCAGAAATCATAAGGCACGTGAGTGGATGACAAACGCCAAAAAACAAGCGATGCGTGAAGAAGCTCTTGAAGAGCTTGAGCTGATTGAGAAATTAAAAGCGTCTGACTCGATGGGTGATTGGATTGATGATTTTTATAAGTCAGATGCTCCACAGTTCAAAGGCAAGTCAAAGGTAAAACGCCGCCAAATGGCAATCGCTGCCAAGTTAGATGCCATGGAAGAAAAAACAGAAGTCCCACAAGATAAAGATATCTCCAAGCGCAAGGGTTCACAACCTGCTAAGTATCATAAAGGTTTGAGCAAATCAACTAAAAAGGCTCGTGATGCCCAATTCAAACGCCAAGCTAAGATGTCAGATAGCGATCCAAAGGCATACAAGCCAGCTCCTGGAGACAAGACTGCTAAAACTAAACCATCAAAATATACCAAGTATGTCGATAATCTCTTGAATAAAGAAGAAGCGATCGATGAAAAATGTTGGGACTCTCATAAGCAAGTCGGTATGAAGAAAAAAGGGAACAAGATGGTTCCTAACTGTGTGCCTAAGAACGAAGAAGCTGAAGAGCGCGATTCAATGACACTGCCAAAGATCGGAAAACTTCGCAATGTTAAGAAGCGTGTTTCCAAACAGCGTGTTAAAGATACAAAGACATTCGATAAAATCAAAATAGATGAAGAAATTGAACTTCAAGAAATTTCAATGTCTGATAAAATCAAAGCAAAAACAGTCTATAAAGACAAGTATGAGAAATTCGCTAAACTCCTTGTTTCGAAAATGCGTAAAGACAGATTGATGCATGGCGGTAAATTGCGCCATGGTGCATATTATCACGCACATGAACTTCTTCGGTTATATAGAGACGGTAAAAAACTCAACTCTAAAATTCTTGGCGATATGGTCAAAGAAAGTTTTGAAGAAGAATACAAATATGAATGGGGAACACCAGAAGGGACTGAATACATGAAAGCTGTAACTCCTGGAGAAACTCCTAAGAAAAAGAAAAAAGAAGAAACGAACGAAAGCATTTATAAATCACCTGCACATGCTCGCCTTCAGAAACATATGGATAAAATTCGTCAGACTGCTAAGTATAAAGCTGACGTCAGAAAATTGGGTGGGACTCCAGAAAAACCTGGAAGCCAGAACATGTTCGTCCCTACTAAAAAAGAAGAAGTAAACGAAGAAGATGGTAAACAATGCGGTGATGGTATGTATTACTGCCGTCAGCGTAAAGCATGTGTTGCTATCCCAGAAGGTTATAAAGATCGCGGCGATGGGTTTATCGTAAGAGAAAATGTTCAAGATGTTCTTGCTGACATCAAAAAGTTTTGGGAACTGGCTGATCACAGTAAACCTGAGATCGGTGAACCGATGGATTTCACTCTGACTGATGAAGATATCCAAGATATGATGAATCAGGCTGATCATCTCACGATTGATGATATGGTTGAGTTGGGAATGTATAGCCCAGATGAGATCGAAACATTCGAAATCGATCCAGATGATGTTCACTCTGATGTCGAGGTCACTGAAGCACTCACACCATTGGGTCGTATTAAACGCCGCCAAGCTGCTCGCCGTAATAAACAACGATTGAAAGTTGCTCGCGCTCGTGCGATGCGTAAGTCTGCTACACCAGATAAAATTAAAATGCGTGCTACTCGTGGTGCACGTGGTATGATGTATAAGCGTCTGCTCCGTGGTCGTGATAAAAGTTCGCTTCCACCAGCTGAAAAGTCTCGTCTTGAAAAAATGATTCAACGCTTTCAACCGTTGATTGCTCGTATCGCTGTTCGTATGGTTCCTCAAATGCGCAAAGCTGAGTTGAATCGACTGAAGAAGCGCGGTGCAATGACATCGCAAAAAGCTAAGAAGTTCAAAATTTCTAAAGGTGGTTCAGCTTCTAAATATAAAGCGAAGAAATTCAAGATTAAGAAGGCAGGTAAGTAATGAAAAGTTTTAATGACATTCTAATCGAAGGTGCTATGGCTGATAAAGCTAAGAAATCAGGCATCTCAGTCGGAACTCTGCGCAAAGTATATAATCGTGGAGTTGCTGCTTGGAAAACTGGTCACCGTCCTGGAACTACTCCTCAGCAATGGGGACATGCTCGTGTCAATGCCTTTATCGCTAAGAAGAAAAAAGGTGGGTTGAATCACGATACTGATCTTGCTCACACAGAACACGATGATGAGAAGTTCTTAGAAAATCTTGATCAGCACCCTAACTGCGGCACACCTGCTTGCTGTGGTGAGTGTGATCAGGAAGAAGTAATGGAAGAAGTAACCATTATGGAAGAGGGCGAAAAGAAGGGTGTGAAGTTGAACAATATCATCCGCACTTCTGAGAATCCAAACAAAAAGTTCAAAGTGTATGTTCGTGACCCATCAACGAAGAAAATTAAAGTAGTTCGTTTCGGTGATCCAAATATGGAAATAAAACGTGACGATCCAGGTCGTCGCGCAAACTTCCGCGCTCGTCATAATTGTGATAATCCTGGACCAAAAACCAAAGCGCGTTATTGGTCATGTAAACAATGGCGTGGTGGAGCAAAGGTCGAAAACTAGACC
>Ga0222718_10002204_pt1 | contig 17748 bp, 17 predicted proteins | sample C33_27DmetaG_FD_165045 | JGI IMG/M metagenome (GOLD analysis project Ga0222718, IMG submission 165045) | Estuarine water microbial communities from San Francisco Bay, California, United States - C33_27D | ecosystem: Environmental > Aquatic > Marine > Unclassified | place: USA: California... | reverse complement strand
CATAAAATTATGCTGTTTTAGAATGCCTTCGAGCTTAAACAATAGCTGTTGCTCATCTAACAAATCGCGCAGCCTAAGGCCGCGGCGCCCCACCTTATCTTCGTATGCTGGGCCGATACCTCGACCGGTGGTACCTATTTTTCGATTGCCGCGCTCCTTTTCTACACTGACATCCAGCGCAATGTGGTAAGGCATAATAAGGGGGCAGTCCAAACTCAGCATTAACCGATTTCTGACTTCGACACCGGCTTCCTCAAGTTCCTTGATCTCTTTGAACAAATCTGGAACCGACAGCACGACGCCGTTGCCAATCAAGCACTGAACAGTCGGATGTAAGATTCCGGACGGTATCAAGTGCAACACGGTTTTTTTACCCTCAACCACCAGTGTGTGCCCGGCATTATGGCCCCCTTGGAACCGGACTACAGCGGCGACTGATTCGGTTAGCAAATCGACGATCTTGCCTTTACCCTCGTCTCCCCAATGCGTACCAATCACGACCACGTTTTTATTCTTCATGCTATCTCCAACCAGTCGATCTTCCGGCAACTGAGCCTCTATCATCGATCTCTGACCTGCCAAACGCCTTCGATCCAAACCAATTGTTGGTCCCCTGCCCTCGGCATCAGAGCCCCTTCTATCACCTGTACCCCCGTCTGCCGTAAGTCTTCGGTCATCTGCCACAAGGCAGCGAGATCGCCTTCTTCATGACGGACCACGTTCACCCTTTGACCCACTGGAGGGCTCGGTAATCGGTCCGCGATGGTGAGCAGTTCAACATCGAACCCTGTCGCAGGTCGAGCGCGGCCAAAAACCGCACCGATATTATCGTATCGCCCTCCTTTGGCGACGACCTGCCCCGAATCAGGTAAAAAAACTGAAAAGACTAAGCCGGTGTGGTAGTGCAAACCTCTGAGCTCAGATAAGTCAAAACTCAGGACGACGCTCGGATAGCGCTCGGCGATCTGAGCGCTGAGCAATGTTAGATGATCAAGCGCGTCGAGCAAAAGCGGCCGATCACTTAACAAGCGTCGTGCCGACTGTAGTGTCTTAGAATCTCCGGAGAGCATCGGAAGTTCGGCGATTAAAGCGGCAAGGGGCTCCGAGACACCGTAGCCTGTGATCGTGGCAGATAATTCGTCTTTTGCTTTGTTCTGGACGAGATCAAACACAGCCCTTTCTTGCGCAGGGTCTAACTGCGCTTCGGCAACAAGCGCACGAAAAAAGCTTACATCACCGAGTTCGAGTTGAATCATTCCCAAATCAAGCGACTCGAGCCCAGACAACATCAAGCTGATGATTTCGATATCCGCTTGCAAACTTGCGTCACCAAAATACTCGGCGCCTACCTTCAACGGGTTTCTAGACGCAAGCATATGATCGGGACGGCTGTGCAGCACAAAATCCGCGTAGCACAGTCTTGTTGGGCCTTCCTGGCCCAAGCTGTGAGCATCGATTCTCGCCACCTGCGGGGTTAAATCTGCCGGCAACCCCATCATTCGTCCGCTTAACTGATCAATCACTTTGAAGGTTTTTAAATCTAGGTCTCGACCGGTGCCGGTCAGCAGTGATTCTAAAAATTCGAGTTTCGCTGGCATGACGTGCTCATAGCCCCACCGGCCAAAGAGGTCGATCAGCGATCTTCGTCCGTGCTCAATTTTTAACGCAGTCTCTGGCAGGATGTCTTCGACACCATCGGGCAGAAGCCAGTGCTCAATAGTCATATCGACAGCTCTTTTTAGCGGTTCAAACCATACAACAAGAGGGTACCGACCAGCATCATGGCGAGGCCGCTGGCTCTTAACATTTTATCTTCTAAGGCGCTTGCTTCCCCGACAAAGCGCTTCCACATCTTAGGAGAAGCAAAGGGCATGAGCCCCTCGATAACCAACACCAAACACAGTGCGACCCAAAGGTCGTGTAGATTCATGCTAGGCCAACCTTGCGCCTCTTAATTTGCAGAATTACTGTCCTTCAAGTAACTGAAAAAGTCACTGTTCGGATCCAGTATCAGCATATCATTCTTATCGGAGAAAGTTCGCTTGTAAGCCGCCATGCTGCGATAGAACTTATAAAACTCTTTGTCCTGGTTGAAGGCTTGCGCATACGTAGCCGCAGCTTCAGCATCGCCTTCACCGCGTAAGGCTTCTGCTTCACTGTACGCTTCGGCCAAGATCACTTCTCGTTGTTTGTCGGCGTCCGCCCGAATACCGACAGCCAACTCCTGGCCTTTTGCACGATGCTCTTTTGCTTCGATATCCCGCTCGGTGTTCATACGATTATAAACAGACTGACTGACCTCTTCGGGGAGGTCGATACGCTTCACCCGAACATCGACGACCTCAACACCAAGCTCTGCATCCGCCACTTCGTTCAGACTCGCAACCAACACCTCCATTAACTCATCTCGCTCACCGGAGACCACCTCGTGCAACGTTCGCTTACTGATCTCGTTACGCAGGCCATTGTTAATCCGCTGCTTTAAGAGCTCCTCAGCTCGACGCTGATCACCGGAAGTCGCTGTGTAGTACTTCTCGACCTTCTTAATCTTGAATTTCGCGAAGGAATCAACGATCAGTGCTTTTTTCTCAAGGGTTAAAAATCGCTCTGCAGGGGCATCGACGGTGAGTACCCGTCCATCAAAAATACGAACCTCTTCCATGAACGGCAACTTAACGTGCAAACCCGTGGAAATATCTGCGTTCACGACTTTACCAAGCCGGAGCAGAACCCCTCTTTCCATTTCGGTTAGGATGTATACCGAATTCGAACCCAAAAACACCAGTCCAACCAACAAGACCAACGCGACCGCTATTTTATTAGACATACTTTGCTCCTACCTTACTGGCGATCGCGACGGCTTCGAACCGACGATCTGTCTTGTGGGCGTTGTGAAATGGAGTCAGAACCTGCCATCCCTTGCCCTCTATCCGTTGTTGAACCCTGTTGAATCATGCGATCAAGGGGCAAGTACATCATGTTATTGCCTCCTTCGACATCCACCATGACTTTCGACGCACTGGACATCACCGCTTCCATCGTATCAATGTACATGCGTTCCCTTGTAACTTCGGGTGCAGCCTTGTACTCGACGTAGAGTTTACTGAATCGAGATGCTTCACCGACGGCTTGGGCCACCACTCGTTGTCGATAACCTTCAGCCTCTTCGAGATAGCGTTGCGCCTCACCTCTGGCTTCTGGAATCACCTGATTGGCATAAGCATCGGCTTCGTTGCGAACCCGCACCTCGTCCTCTCTGGCTCTAATCACCTCGTCAAACGCCTCTCTGACGGCGTCGGGTGGGGCGGTTTCATCAACATTGACTTGAGTCACGGCAATACCCGTGCCGTAGGCCGCCATATAATCTTGGATACGCGTTTTGATCTCATCGCCCATAACAGCGCGACCTTCAGTCAAGACTTCATCCATTTCAGTACTGCCAACCACATGCCTGACTGCACTCTCGGTGGACTGGTGTAAACTTTTCTCTGGATCGCGCACTTCCAAAGCGTAAGCAACAACATCATCGATCACGTATTGCACTGTGAGCTTCACCTTTACGATATTTTCATCTTCGGTCAGCATTTCTGAGTCATGCGGGTGAGATCGCACGCGGGAAACATTATGGATCAAAACCTTATCGATGATCGGCGGATACCAACTCAAGCCCGGCATCACCACAGCCTCTTGAACTTGCCCAAATCGCAGCACAACTCCTCGTTCTTGCTCGTCTAGGGTATAAATCCCCATCAGCCCGTAGCCGATCGCTGCGACAGCCGCTAATACACCGAGGACTGAAGACGTCAGCATCCCCCCTCCGGTGCTGCCTCCGCTACTGCTTCCACCGCCGAACACACCCCCAAGGTTGTCCTTTAGTTTTTTAAACGCCTCGTCTAAATCAGGCGGTCCCTGATCCTGCCGATTACCCCAAGGGTCACGATCGCCATTATTACCCGGTTCATTCCAAGCCATGTTGTTCTCCACATCCCGAGATTTCGGGTATCTTCCCATTTATTGCGCAGACTTGCATTGTCTATGTTTTGTTTATTGCCGCATTAAGACGCGCCAAATTCTTTTTTTCTATACGCAAATGCATTTCAACCATCCCACTTTCATGCCGGCGTTCCTCCATGACCGATGCAATTTCAAAGCACTTGGCTCGAATCAAGCCCTTTTCAGGTCCCAGTGTAATCACCGTATTGACCACATCTTCCGCAATCAACTCATCGATCGCCAACAATAATTCGTCGATTCCAAGGCCTGTCAGTGAGGACACTTGCACCGAAACCGGTTTGCCTCGAGCATCTCTACGGATTAACTCGCCTGTGGCTCCCAAAATGTCAGACTTGTTCCAAACCAACAGTTGCGGCACATCCTGAGCACCAATTTCTGCAAGCACGGCGTTGACTTCTTCCATCCGCTCTTGTTTTTCGCTCGCCGCTGCATCCACCACATGCAAAATCAAGCTTGCCTGTGTGACTTCTTCTAACGTTGCCCGAAAAGCCTCTATCAAACCGTGGGGCAGAGCTCGAATAAACCCGACCGTATCTGAAAGCACCGCTTTACCCGCTAACGGTAATTCGATTTGTCTCAGGGTGGGGTCAAGGGTCGCAAACAACTGATCTGCTGCATGAACATCGGCCTGGGTGAGAGCGTTGAACAAGGTTGATTTTCCTGCGTTGGTGTAGCCCGCCAGTGCCACCGTCGCGGTTTCCGATCGAACCCTCGACCGTCGGCTTTGATTTCGTTGACGCTGAACTCGCTTCAATCGTTCCTGAATTTTTTTGTGTCGAGCCCCCAATAAACGTTGATCAGCCTCTAATTGAGTTTCTCCTGCGCCGCCAAGTCCAGCGCCGGCACCTCCTCGCTGTCGATCTAAGTGAGTCCAGCCGCGTACCAGTCGAGATGCCGCATGATCCAACTGGGCCAATTCGACCTGCAACTGACCTTCATGTGTTCTCGCTCTTTGAGCAAAAATTTCCAAAATCAAGCCAGTTCGACCTAACACCCTTTTTCCGAGGGCGGCTTCAAGATTACGCTCTTGGGTTGCAGAGAGATCCTCGCTAAAGATCACCAGATCCACCGACTGGCTGACTGCGGCTAATCGAATTTCTTCAACCTTACCCGAGCCTACCATGGTCTTTGGATGTGGATCTCGCCGAGCGCTTTCTACCAAGCCCACAACATCCCACCCAGCTGAGAGCACCAGTTCTTCGATTTCTTGAGGCGTGGCGAGCTCTGACCCCTTGTTGCGCAAAAACACCAATAACGACCGCGAACCTTGTGCCGGTCGATCAAAAAACATAGTTGACCCTGCTCGGCTTAATCAAGCGCCTCTTCCGGCTCGGTGCCATCCCAGGCCAAATTAACCGGCTTAGAGGGCACAACCGTTGAAATCGCGGACTTATAGATCATTTGGTTGACAGTGTTTCTCAGCAAAATCACAAATTGATCAAACGCTTCGATTTGGCCTTGTAATTTGATACCACTCACCAGGAAGATCGACACTGGGATGCGCTCTTTTCTCAGTGCATTCAAAAATGGATCTTGTAGCGACTGCCCTTTTGGCATGACAACTCCTTACTCATTGCATTGCTGATGACCTTTAACCGTCACGCCTTCCACAAAGTTGTACGGCAATCTCTGAGCGTCCGGCTCTAAAAATAACCTTTACTACTACAGGTAGCTTATCGACATCTGCCTTAGGCCCTATTCAATATGTTGGCGACCTCCTCAATTTTCAAGAGCTGATCGACAGAAGGACCCGACAACGATCTAACCGACGCAAAGGAACGCAGCCAAGTAAATTGCCGCTTAGCCAACTGTCGCGTGGCAATAATGCCCTTTTCTCGCATTGCAGCCGCATCAAGTTCCCCCTCTAAATATTGCCAGACCTGTCGATAGCCTACCGCTTTCATTGCGGGTAAAGCAGCATCAAGCTCGAACCGAGACCGCAGTGAGTTAACTTCATCGACGAACCCTCTATCCAACATGTCATCAAAACGCTCAGCAATTTTTTGATGTAATTCGGATCTCTCCTCGGGAACAATAGCGACTTCAACCAACTGATTAGCCAAGCCTTTCTGGCCTTTGGCATGCAATTGGGTAATGGTTTCGCCGGTCAATTCGTGAACCTCTAGCGCTCGTTGTAATCGCTGTCGATCCGTTGGTTTAATGCGAGCAGCGGCGATGGGGTCAACTGTCTGCAACCGATCATGAACCGCTGACCACCCAACTTTCGTCGCTTCAGCCAGGATTTTATCCCGAATACGGGAATCAGCCGGCGGCATGGCAGCGATGCCCTCACGTAAGGCTTTGAGATACAGCATGGTTCCGCCCACTAGGAGGGGCACTCGTCCGCGGCGGGTAATTGCCTCAATGGCCAAGCGGGCATCTCGACAAAAATCGAAGGCAGTGTAGGGTTGGGTCGGCTCTCTTATGTCTAACAGATGATGCGGCACCTGATACTGGATGGTTAGGGTTGGTTTTGCGGTGCCAATATCCAATCCCTGATACACCTGCGCCGAATCCAGGTTAATGACTTCCACAGGAAACCGATTCGCTAACTCGTAGGCCAGCGCTGACTTCCCAGAGGCGGTGGGCCCCGTGATTACCAGTGCCATCGGCAAACTCACTGGCCTCTCATAAACAAGCTATCTAACTCTGCAATACTCAGCTGAAACCAAGTCGGTCTACCGTGATTACACTGACCACTACGTTCGGTCGCTTCCATGTCACGGAGCAAGGCGTTCATTTCTGGTATCGAGAGTCTGCGATTAGCACGTACCGAACCATGACAGGCTAACGTTGACAGCAACGCGTCATAGTCATCTTGTATTCGATGACTGGTACCAAACTCGAGAAAATCGGCGAGGACGTCACGAACCAAGGCTTCGGGATTATCTCGACTCAGCATCGCCGGAACTCCCCGAACCACAACACTCTCATTCGAAGCGACTTCAAGCTGCAAACCCAGCTGTTGCAATTGCTCATCCTGCTCAGTCACCAACGCGACCTCTCGCTCGCTTAAGGCAACACTGACTGGGACTAGCAAAGGTTGCGACACTAAATTATCTGAAGCCATGGCCGACTTTAAGCGTTCATAGGTAATTCGCTCATGGGCCGCATGCATATCAACAGCAACCAATCCTGAGGCATTTTGAGCAAGAATGTAGACCCCATGGAGTTGGGCAAGCGCATAACCCAAGGGCGGAATTTCGCCGTCTTCAGTGGGCTCGGGCGGCGTGTTATTGGGCAAGGAACCCACCCCATAGCGGGACAAGTTGGGAGCCGCGGTGAAGACATTGCTCGGCCCTGCCTGCTGGCTCAACCGGTTGAAGGCCATGTTGTGCTGAACGAAACCTGAAGATCCGCTGTAAGCCACCTCGTCAATAGGCCCTGTTTCGCTTCCTAAAAACGCCGTTGATGCCTGAGCTTCGGGCTTAACCGATGCCAATACCCGGTGGATCGTGCGATAGATCAGGTCATGCACCGCACGACTCTCGCGAAACCGAACCTCATGCTTGGTTGGGTGAACGTTGACATCGACCCATCGAGGGTCAAGATTCAAAAAAATCGCGTAGACGGGGTGTCTGCCATGAAACAACACGTCGCGATATCCCTGCCGCACCGCATGGCTGGAAACCTTGTCGCGGATAAACCGCTGATTAACGAAAAAATATTGCTGATCCGCCTGACTCCTCGAGTAAGTGGGCAACGAAATCCAACCTTTTAACTGCATGCCACCCAGCGCTTCTTCAAAGTAAAGCGCCTGGTTCAAAAAATCCTGCCCAAAAATCGCCTTGATCCGCAGCTGCTCATCAGCACTGCCCGCCGCCGCTTGGAACTGCCGGTAGGATTTTCCATTGTGCGAAACCAAAAAAGCAATTTGAGGATGGCTCAAACTCATTTTTCGGACAATATCATCGATCCTTCCGAGTTCTGTTTTCTCCGTTCGTAAAAATTTTCGACGGGCTGGCGTGTTGAAAAATAAGTCTCGAACTTCGACTGTTGTACCTTGCGCATGAGGTGCTGGAACCACCCGAGAGGTCATTGCTTCGCCGGTCACTTCGACGGCAAACCCTGATTTCTCACCGGTCGCATTGGACGTCATCATCAATTTCGAAACCGATGCAATCGATGCCAATGCTTCACCCCTAAAACCCAGCGACCCAATCCCCTCTAAATCACTTTCTTGCTGGATCTTGGAAGTCGCGTGTCGCGATAGAGCGAGCTCAAGTTCCGCCTCTGGGATACCGCACCCGTTGTCTTTGACTCGAATAAGCTGAGTGCCACCAGCCACAAGAGTCAGATCTATTCTTGTGGCGCCCGCATCAATCGCATTTTCCAGAAGCTCCTTCACCACCGAAGCCGGCCGCTCGACCACCTCGCCCGCGGCAATCTGATTCGCTAATCGACTCGATAGTTTCCGAATTCGCATTATGACCTTCCTGGAATTTTGAGCAGCTGACCCACTCGCAGCCGATCACTTTTGAGGGCATTGGCGCCCTTTATTGATTGCTGAGACACCCTGAACCGCTGAGCAATTTCGGACAATGTGTCACCCTTCTTCACGGTGTAATTTTGGTGTTTTTGACGGTTGGCGACCTTAGCGGCAAATGCCGTACCCTCTGGAGGTCGATCTTCAAAGTACGCATAAACGCCGTCGAAAATGGCCTGAGCGATTTTTTGCTGATGGGCCTTGCTACGCAATTTTCTTTCTTCACCGGGGTTCGAAATAAACCCAGTTTCCACCAGTATCGAGGGGATATCGGGTGATTTTAAAACAATAAAAGACGCTTGCTCGACCGATTTCTTGTGTAACTTGTTGATGGGTTTAATCGCCTCTAAAACCTGTTGTCCCATCTCTAAACTCGCACCGAGGCTTGCCGTCATAGACAGATCCAATAAAACCCCAGCCAAGACGTCGTCTTTGTCGTCTAGACTAACGTTACCGACGCCACCAATGAGATCAGCGCGATTCTCTTTTTCCGCAATCCATCTTGCGGTCTCGCTGGTTGCGCCTCGTTGTGAAATCGCGAATACCGACGCACCACTGGGTTGCGCTGTTTTCCACGCATCCGCATGAATTGAGATAAAAACGTCCGCTTTCTGCTCCCGAGCAATCTGCGTGCGCTTGCGATGCTCAAGATAATAATCTCCTTGGCGCGTTAAGATCGCCTTAAAACCAGGTGTTTGATTGACCTTCATGGCCAGCGCCTGAGCAATCGCCAACACCACAGTTTTTTCGAAGGTACGTCCTGGGCCAATAGAGCCTGGATCCTCGCCCCCATGGCCTGGGTCAATCGCAATGGCGATGTCTCGACGAACGCTATGCACCGCCTTAGATGGGGGCTTGCTGCTTTCCCGCGCTGTTTGACGAAACAAATCAATCACCAACCGATCCCCGTACTGAGCGACAGGCTTCAGAAAAAAACTTCGGGGCTTTACCGTTGCATCTAGCTCGAGAACAACCCGTAAATCGGGCTGTTTCGCGGAGGAAAAGCGAATCTTTTTGATCGCCGTGTTCGTCAGATCCTTGGCCCTCCAGCTCTGGCGTCTGGGTTGTTTCGCAAGGGTTGTTGCCGGCATATCAATGACCAATCGAAGCGGGTTTTCAAGCATAAACAAGGTGTGTTCGCGGGGTGCTGCAACATCAAAAACCAGGCGCGTTTTTTCTGGCGAGGCATGAATTCGAATGTTGTTCACCGAGGTTGCCAGCGCTGAAGAGGCGATCAGGCAAAGCAAAACTACCAGCCCTTGCTGCAAGGATCGCTGGTACTGCATTGCCATCATAACCATTGCGCTAACCTTGCCATCGCTCGCTCTCCTTTTAGGGTCTGCGCCCGCAGCTGCATCTGCCGACTGGCCTCTGAAGTCACGGTTAGGGTGAGTTCGAGATCTGGCGTTGGTAAAAACCCTGCACCCCGCTCGGGCCACTCGATCAAACACAACGCTTCAGCCGCAAAGTAGTCTTCAGCACCAAGGTAGTCTAATTCGTCTGGATGAGCCAGTCGGTAGAGGTCAAAGTGATACACAGAGCGGCGCTCAAGTTCATAAGGCTCAACGAGTGTAAACGTCGGGCTTTTGACCGCGCCATCATAACCTAACCCTCGCAGCAACCCTCGGCACAAGGTGGTTTTACCCGCCCCTAATCCACCGCTCAAAAAAATGACGCCCGCGGCGTCCAACGCAGGCGCTAGAAGACGGCCTAAGTTGATTGTTGCCGCTTCCGAGCCCAGCGATTTATCCATGGGATATCCCAGCTAAAGAGACACCGATTTCGGCGGTGACATCGCTGGCGAGCAAAGCCACTTCACCGACTCGCTCGACCGCAAGCAAACCGGCTCTACTGTGGTGAGCAACACCCAGGCAGGCGGCTTGATACCGGGGTAGTCCCTGAGCCAACAAGGCGCCAATCACGCCGCCAAGGACATCGCCCATTCCGCCGGTCGCCATACCGGGGTTGGCCCAGACGTTGATGCTGATATCCGTCTCCGAGGCCACCAGCGTTTCCGCACCCTTCAGGACGATAACGGCTTGATAGCGGCGTTCTAATGCTTCGAGTACTTGCAGTCGATTGGATTCGACCTTGGTTTGACCTAGGAGCCTTGCTGCTTCCTTCGGGTGGGGGGTCATGATCATCTTTGCCTTGGGTGCAGGGCCCTCCGCCACTAAATTTAGCGCATCGGCATCAACAACCAACGGCCGATTTGAAGCCAGTACCTGACGCAACACATTGCGAGCCCAACCATCTTGCCCCAACCCTGGCCCGATTAAGACGGCATCGCACTTTTCTAGCGACCCAGCAATCGAGGCTTTATCGTCGGCGGCGACGAACATCGCTTCCGGGCATCTCACCATCAGTCCAGTCCGATGCTCTTCCCGACTGACGACCGACAACAAACCAACACCGCTCTTGAGTGCAGCCTCCGTCGCCAACACGCAAGCGCCCCCGTAACCCAGGTTGCCCGCAACGACCAGTAAATGCCCAAAATTCCCCTTGTGGACGGAAGCAGCACGCTTTGGCAACGGTGCGGCCGACAGCACGTTCACCGCTTCCGGGGAAAAATCCGTCAATAACTCATCCGGCACCCCAAGACTCACAAGGACTTGCTCGCCAGCGACCTTTGGGCCTGCCCCTTGGTGAAGCCCTAACTTATCCACCAAGAAAGTCACGGTGAGGGTTGCCCGCATACAAGCCTCCCCTACCAATCCAGTGTCGGGATCGAGCCCACTTGGAATGTCCACGGCAACCACAGCAGCCTCTGAGGCATTGACTCGAGTGATCACCGATTGATAACCCCGGCGCATTGGCGGCTGGAATCCGACACCGAGCAGCGCATCGATTACCAACACGTCAGCATCGATCGTGCTAGGACAATCAACAAAGTTTGCTTGACTGGCCCGGCAAGCCTGCAAGGCCTTATTGGCTGCCGCCGAATATTTGTCAGTATCGGTAACCAAGACCACCTCAACAGGCCAGCCTCGATCTGCCAAGAGCGTTGCAACCAACAAGCCGTCACCTGCGTTGTTCCCAGCACCGCAAAGCACTAAAACCCGCCTGCTAGTAAAATGTCGCGCAACGACTTCGTCGACCACGGCACGAGCAGCACGTTTCATGAGGTCAAAACCGGTCAATCCGAAGTTTTCAGAAAATTTTTGATCAATCGCTTTGACCAAGCTTGCCTTGTAGAGTTTCGACGATGTCATGGGCACCCTGTTAAACTAGGCTCTGCCATTATAACCAATCCAGCCGCAGAGCATGGAACCATTTGATGCAACTCGAAACTTTACAGGAACAGATCACCGACTGGGCATATGATCTTGGTTTTTCCGCTGTTGGCTTTGTACGACTCACGGCCAGTGATCACGAGCAACATCTTCGTCAATGGCTTGCTCAAGGCTTTCACGGCACCATGTCTTACATGGACCGCAATATCGACCTTCGTCTTGATGCCGCGGGCTTACTCCCGGGCGCGATTTCCGCTATCACGGTTCGGATGGATTATCTCTCGCGGGATGAGCTACCCTACTTGTCACAAACCCTTGCGGCTTCCAACCAGGGCTACATCGCTCGCTACGCCTTGGGACGAGATTATCACAAAGTGATTCGCGGAAGGCTCAGAGCCCTCGCCCGCAGGATTAATGAGGCGAGCCTTACCTTGCCTGACGGTCCCTTTATCAGTCGAGCCTGCACCGATAGCGCACCAATTCTAGAAAAGCGCTTGGCAGAGCAGTCAGGCCTCGGCTGGATCGGCAAGAACACGTTGCTCAACGATACTCGCCGAGGCTCGTGGTGCGTTATCGGGGAATTACTGACGAATCTACCCGTTGAAGACCCTCATTTTAATGACGACAACCACTGCGGCAGTTGTCAGCGTTGTCTGGAGATTTGTCCCACTCAAGCCTTTACCGGGCCTTATCAACTCGATGCCAGGCGCTGTATCTCCTACTTGACGATTGAGTCAAAGGAGGCCATCCCCGTGGCCTTACGATCTGCTGTAGGTAACCGTATCTTTGGCTGCGATGACTGTCAGCTGGTGTGTCCGTGGAACAAATTTGCAGCGCTTCATATTGATGCGGACTATCAAGCCCGAGCGCAATTTACCGATCAGCCGCTGCTGTCTTTATTCAACTGGAGTGAGGCCGAATTTTTAAATCACACCGAAGGCTCACCCATTCGCAGGACAGGCTATGAGGGCTGGTTACGCAATTGCGCAGTGGCGCTTGGCAATGCCCCTTTTGACCCTCTGATCGTCCGCGCCTTATCGGCCAAACGTCCTGCGGTAAGCCCGATGGTACAGGAGCACATCGATTGGGCTTTGGCCCAACAGTCGCAAGACCAGGCGACGCCTTAAATCTTGAGTACGTGCTCTCGATAAATTTTGAGTTCATCGATGGACTCTCGAATATCATCCAAGGCTCGATGCTTACCCTCTTTCACCACCAACTTCATCAGTTCCGGCTTCCAGCGCATCACCAATACTTTTATCGTACTGACATCCAAGTTCCGGTAATGGAAGAACTTCCCTAAAGTCGGCATGTGGCGATCGATAAACCGCCGATCCTGACCGATGCTGTTGCCGCAAAGTGGCGAATCCTGGGGTCCAACATAATCGGCCAAAAAGGCCAACGTTTCGGATTCGGCCATGGCTTCTGTGGTGGTAGAGGCAAGCACCCGGTCGGTCAGACCCGAGGCTCCATGATGCTGAGTGTTCCACTCATCCATTTGGGCCATTCGTTCTGCTGATTGCTGAATGGTTAAGCAGGGGCCTTCAGCCACAATATTGAGGTCCGCGTCTGTGACTATCGTTGCAATTTCCAAAATGAGATCGGTATCCGGATCTAGGCCGGTCATCTCCATGTCTATCCAAACCAGATTATTTGAGTCTACTGTCATCGTGGTATCCTTCTGCCAACGGCTTTTGCTTTGCGGCTTTATCGGTAAGGCTCAACCCTTTAACGACATTTAAACCCTTCTCTTCATAAAATACGAGGGTGATCCGGGCGGTTACCGTCCCCCCTAATTAACAGGTACCGCAGACGTCTTATGCAACGAATTTTCATTTGGTTACAGCAGCTAGTGCCTCAACACCTGGTTTCACGGGCCATCGGCTTCCTCGGCGCGACTGAGATCGTTTGGATCAAAAACTGGATCATTCACTGGTTCGCCCAGGTTTATCGGGTGGATTGGCAAGATGCCCTGCGGCAGACCCCCTCTGAATTCCGGTCGTTCAACGATTTCTTCACCCGGGAGTTAAAACCGGGGTCTAGACCGATAGCGGGCTTTTTGAGCTCACCTGCCGATGGGCTGGTTTCGTCCTTGGGATCTATCGAAGACGGGCAAGCAATTCAGGCCAAGGGTCACTACTACGACATCGAAACACTCTTGGGAGAGCCTCTAGCCGCGACATTTCAGCAGGGCAGTTTTCTCACGGTTTACTTGGCACCCCGGGATTATCATCGGGTGCACTTCCCGGCTCCTGGGCAAGTGATCCGAGCCCGTTACATCCCTGGCGATCTTTTCTCAGTGAATGACATCACCGCGAACCATATTCCCGGTTTGTTCACCCGCAATGAACGGCTGGTGCTTCGGGTTGTTGACCCCAACCATGAGTATTATCTGGTGCTGGTTGGCGCCATGATTGTTGCAGGCATACAACCCTTTTGGCAGCAGACACCCCTTATGACGAGGCAACCATTGGACAAAAACTTTGCGCAAACTAAGGTCCATCAAGGTGAGGAAGCCGGTCGATTTTTACTCGGATCGACGGCGATTATTGTCAGCAACTCGAGTAAGCCTTGGGTTCAGCAGGCAGGCAAATCCGTACGCATGGGGCAGCCACTCATGTAGTGTAACTTTGTGTCGCCGGTGCAGCTCAGGGCTATTTCCGCCTCGAGGTCAATGGCTAGGACCACTTGCTTGATGAACTCAGTCAGCGGCAAAGTTAATTTGCACTTCCCCCAAGGAGGAGCGCTCCAGCCAGACCATGATGAGGCGATCGAGGCCAAGGGCAACCCCAGCGCAGGCGGGCATTTCGCCACTGGCCTCAACAAAAGCTGGATCTAATGCCACTTCGGTGAGCCCTCGACGCCTACGTTGCTCAGCAGCCGAGCGGAACCGCTGCCTAATCTCAACAGGATCCCTGAGCTCCTCATAGCCATTGGCGAGCTCTATCCCCATCCAATACAACTCAAAACGCCGCACTGTCTGGGCATCGCTGTCGATCGTCGCCAGCGCAGACTGACACACCGGAAATTCGGTCAGATAAAAAATCGGATCCAAATTCGGAGCAATAACACGATCAAATAGAAAATCTAGGCAATCGCTTCTAAAAAGATCATCGTCAATATAGGTCAAATGCCCCACTTCACTCTCAACGGATTGCACCAACGCCCAGAGCTCAATCGTCGATAATTGATTTGGGTTGGCACCAAATTGTTCGGTAAACGTGGTGCAAAATGAAACTTCGGGAATCTCTTTGTTTGCGTATTCCTGCCAGATAGCCGGCGGCTGAGTCATCGCATTCAGCAGTGCATTCACTTCTGCCATCAGTTGTGACAAACCATAGGTGGGTTGGTACCACTCCAGCATCGTGAATTCAGGGCTATGGCGCTGCCCGACGTCACCTGCTCGAAACGCGGGGGTAATTTCAAAGAGGGCTTCACCATAGTGTGCCAGAGCGCGCTTTAACGCATATTCTGGTGAGGTCTGCAAATACTCTGTGCCAGAACTTGTCGTCACCGCAATACTGCTCAGGTGCGGGTCATAAGGTGCGTGCCCATAAAGCGCCGGAGTGGTTACCTCAAGCACGTTACGGGCTTCAAAAAATCGTCTGATCTCTGCGATCAACCGGCTTCGTTGGGTCAGGGTGGCCCAACTCGGCCAATCAAGAGTTGCGTCGCTCAAAACTACTGACTTTTACTGCGACCTTGATATTCTCCCGTCCGGCTATCGACTCTTATCTGCTCACCGATATTGATAAACAGCGGGACCTTAACAACCGCTCCGGTGGTTAAGGTTGCGGGTTTCGACCCACCGGTGGCGGTATCCCCTTTTAACCCTGGATCGGTTTCGGTCACTTCGAGATCAACAAAGTTAGGCGCCTGGACCAATATCGGGACATCATTCCAAAGCGTTACCGTGCATCGACTGTTTTCTTTGAGCCAATTCATCGATTCAGCCACGGCGGTTTTATCGGCAGCGATTTGCTCATAACTATCGTCGGTTTTCATGAAGTGCCAATACTCGCCATCGGTGTACATATATTCCATCTCGTACTCCATGACATCAGCGCCCTCTAAGCTTTCTCCCGACTTAAAGGTTCTCTCCCACACCCGACCCGTTTTTAAATTCTTCAACCGAACCCGATTAAATGCCTGACCTTTGCCAGGCTTGACGAATTCATTCTCGATAATGCTACAGGGATCACCCTCCAGCAGCACTTTAAGTCCCGACTTAAATTCGTTGGTGGAAAAAGTACCCATAACATCCTCTCATTGCTCTGTGTCTGTGCGGCATGCTCATCAGTTTACCGAGTTTCACCTGCAGAAGGCGAATTCCTGCACAGGCCCTTAACCCAACTGCTCCCGATCCTTGATACCCAATAAGTACAAAATACTGTCGATGCCAAGGGTTGAAATCGCATGATTTGATCTTTCTTTAACAATGTCTTTCGCATGATAGGCGATACCCAGTCCGGCGGCGCCAAGCATATCGAGGTCATTGGCACCATCCCCGACGGCAATTGTTTGCGACATGGCAATTCCCTCTTGCGCCGCCAACTCGGTCAAAATCTTGGCTTTTGCCTGGGCATCTACCACCGGCGGAAGCACTTGCCCCGTCAGCCGGTCCTCTACGATTTGCAGCTGATTTGCGTAAACGTAGTCAACACCAAGATGACGCTGCAAAGCTGCACCAAAATAATCAAACCCGCCTGACAAAATCGCCGTTTTATATCCCAAGCGCTTGAGGGTGAGAAACAAATTCTCAACGCCTTCAGTTAACGGCAAGGACTTAGCGATATCTTCTAACACCGATTCATTGAGGCCCTTTAGCAAAGCGACTCGCTCCTTCAGGCTTGCCGTGAAATCCAATTCGCCGGCCATCGCTCGTGCAGTAATCTCTGAAACTTGGGCACCCACGCCGGCGCGCTCAGCCAGTTCATCGATGACTTCTGTTTCGATCAAGGTGGAATCCATATCAAAAGCAACCAGTCGCCGATGCCGCCGAAAGATACCGTCTTCCTGAATGGCGACATCTAACGCAAGCCGTGAAGCCAGCGCCATCATCTTTTTTCTGAACTGGGGACGGGCTGCGCCGCGCAACGACCACTCTAAACAGGCTCTGGAGGGTGCTGACGCCGGCGACAAAGGAATTCGACCCGATAATCGACTGATCTGATCGATGTTCAAGCCTTCTGCAGCGACGCCCTCGGCCAGGACAGCCAACTGATCAGCTGTGATACTGCGCCCCAAAATCGTCAGGATTGTTCGAGGCTGGCCCTGTTTAGTGACCCATTCTTCATACTCGGCATCGCTAATCGGATTTAAGGCGACCGCGAAACCTTCGGTTGAAAGCCACTCTCCTAAGGTTGCCATATCAGTCTGCTGGGCTATGGGAAACCGTACGAGTATCCCAAGGGTCAGATAGTCATGGATCACCGATTGCCCCATATCAAGCACGTCGACCCCATCTTCGGCCAAGCGTTGGGTCAATCCCGCCGTCAGTCCTGGTCGATCAGGACCGGTCACATTAATCAGCATAATTTGGTGCATTGTTGGCCACATCTAATACGACGGTGACATTATCTCGCAATTACCGCAGCAACGACAGCCAATGCACGAGATAAGGTATACTCGACCCACCCTACAACCCGTTAATCTACATGCCCAAACTGCGTCTTCGCTTATTGACTTTGATCATTGCACCTTTTGTCCTTAGCAGTGCCGTCTCGATCATGATTTTCGCCGGAGGAATGATCTCTCATCTTAGCGAAGCGCAACAGTCATCCATCGATACCTTAGTTTCCACCAAGGTTGAGCCGGCGGGAATCTACCTAGGAACCGGAGATTATGTGGCCTTAACCGCCATATTGGATGATTTAAAGCATGCGGCCGGCGGGGGCCGGGCGGAGGTTCTGGACCCCGAGGGGCAACTCATTCTAGGCAGTGGTGGTCATGGTCGTGAACACAACGATCGCGAGTCCGTTCGATTCACCCTATCCTATGAGGGTCGGGTTCTAG
>Ga0222718_10002202_pt1 | contig 17754 bp, 14 predicted proteins | sample C33_27DmetaG_FD_165045 | JGI IMG/M metagenome (GOLD analysis project Ga0222718, IMG submission 165045) | Estuarine water microbial communities from San Francisco Bay, California, United States - C33_27D | ecosystem: Environmental > Aquatic > Marine > Unclassified | place: USA: California... | reverse complement strand
CTCCGATGACCGGCCCGGATGCAAGTGCCAAGCGGTGCGTACCCCCCATGCCCGACGTGACCCGGCCTCGGAAGTGGATCGGCACGCCTCTGGTGACGAACAGCTGACGCGATTGGCCCATTGCGCCGAATCCGAATCCGCTGATCAGACGAAGCATCACTAGGACGACAGCGAGTTCAACGAAGCCGAACGTCATCAGGCTCACAGCCGACGCAGCGACGGCGACCAACATCAGGTGGTCGTTGGTGAAACGCTCGGCGAACGCACTCGCAGGGATGCCGACCAGCGCAGCACCGATCCCGGTGGCTCCCATGATCACACCGACCATCGACAAACTGATCCCGATGCCCTCGAGGTAGAGCGGGATTAGCGGCAGCGCAATCGTCATCCCCGACGTCATTGCGAGGATGGGGAGGTAGAGCGGCGGGACGAGTCGGCGCAGCTCGGCCCAGACGTCGTTGTGCGGTTGGGTCACGTGGCGACCCGTACGGCGGGTGTGAGGCGTGCGCGACTTGTCGAGGGAACGGTCGGGCTCGTCGACGCCATGACGTTGGCCCCGACGGAGATACCAGCTCGTGCGCAGCCGTTGCGCTCGTGCGCCACTCCATCAACCACTCCGGCAGGGTAGTCCCGCCTTCTCGCCGACAATGGGCCTCATCGATCTCGGCGGTGTCGGACTCGCTCGGCTGCGAGCGGGCGCACCATCTCACCTCGTCGTCAACGAGGCGTCCTACCTTCTGAAACCGTACGTCCGAGTTCGGCGATGGCGTTCGAGATAACCGTCTGCGGCTCGTCGGGACGGCTGAGTCGGACCAACGCGACACGCGCCTCGCGGTCAGTGATCTCGACGTAGGTGACGTTGGGCAAGTGAAGACGTCGAACCCCAGCCGGTACCAGCGCTACGCCCTCTCCCGCCGCAACGAGACCTACGATGGTGGTGTACTCGGTCGCCTCGATCGCTGGGTCGTACCGCACACCGCTGCCGAGCATCAGCGCTCGAATCTCGGTGTGCAACGACGGCGACTTCTCGCGAGAGAACCCGACGAACGTGTCGTTACGCAGACGACCGAGTCGAACCGATTGCTGATCGGCGATCGCGTGATCTTCCGGTACCGCGACGAGGAGTCGATCGTGACCCAGCACGTGGGACTCGACTGTGGGGCGGACAGGCACCGTTCGAGCGACACCAACGTCGATGATCCCGTCAGCGAGCCCTCGGGCCTGCTCGTCGGACGACATCGTGTGCAGTTCCACACCGACATCAGGCCATGCAGCCCGGAATCGGTGGAGAAACGACGGCACGAACTCATACGCCGTCGAGTCGACGAAGCCGAGACGGAGCCGACCCCGCGCCCCGACACGCAGCTCTTCGGCTGCCCGAAGCACGCCCTGCGCCGACACGAGGAGTTGGCGTGCATAGGGGAGGAACGCCTCACCGTCGACGGTCAACGCCACTCGTCGGGTCGTGCGCTCAAGCAGCGTGAGTCCGAGGTCGGTTTCGAGCTGCCGGACCTGCTGACTCAGCGCCGGCTGCGCAATGTGGAGCCGCGTCGCAGCCCGGCCGAAGTGAAGTTCGTCGGCGACGGCAACAAATGCATCGAGTCGACGAAGTGACCCAAGCTCATTCATTCATAAATCGTATCAATAACTCTTTATCTTGTCCTTCACCACTATCGATCCATCCGACACAATGGACCCATGGGAAAGAACAAACCGCCGGCCAAGTACAGCGCGGCTGGCTTGCTGTGGAGGGGCCTGCGAAAGCAGAGTTGGCCACGGGTCTGGCGGGAGCCAGAGTTCAAGAACAGCTACGACGTCGTGATCATCGGCGGCGGTGTACACGGTCTCGCTACTGCGTACTACCTCGCCGCCAATCACGGCATCACCGACATCGCCGTCGTCGATAGGGCCTACCTCGGCTCGGGTGGTTCGGGCCGCAACACCGCAATCGTCCGGTCGAACTACCTCACGCCCGAGGGTGTGGCGTTCTACGACCGCAGTCTCGACCTCTACAAATCGATGTCGAACGACCTGAACCTCAACGTGATGTTCAGCGAGCGCGGCCACCTCACTCTTGCCCACACCGATTCGGCGCTGCGCACGATGCACTGGCGAGCCGAGGTCAACAAGCTGCAGGGCATCGACTCGTCGGTCATCGACCCGGCCGAGATCAAGCGGCTCACCCCTTCGCTCGACGTGTCCACCAATACCCGTTACCCGATCATGGGTGCGCTTTACCATCCACCCGGGGGCACGATCCGCCACGACGCCGTCGTGTGGGGGTACGCCCGAGGTGCCGACGCCTACGGTGTCGACCTGTTCCAACAGACCGAGGTGCTCGACATTCTCACGGAGGGTGACCACGGCTCGGGCAGGGTGACCGGGGTTCGCACCAACAAAGGTGACATCAGTACCCCAATCGTTGTGAACTGCACAGCCGGCTGGGCCAGCACCATCTCAGCGATGGTCGACGTACAGCTGCCGATCACTACCCACCCTCTGCAGGCTGCGGTAACCGAACCAGTGAAGACGTTCCTGCCCACCGTTGTCGTCTCGGGGTCGCTTCACGTCTACGTGAGCCAGACCGATCGTGGTGAACTCGTGTTCGGCGCGTCGGTCGACCCGGTGGCCACCTACAACATGGGCGGCACCCTCGAATTCACCGAAGAACTCGCCAGCCACGTGCTCGAACTCATGCCGGGTATCTCCAAGATGCGTCTGCTACGGCAATGGGCTGGGCTGTGCGACATGACCCCCGACTATTCACCTGTCATGGGTCCCACGCCCGTCGCCGGCTTCTACGTCGACGTCGGCTGGGGCACCTACGGCTTCAAAGCCGGTCCCGTGTCCGGCGAACAAATGGCCGCGTGTGTCGCTACGGGTGAGACCCCCCATCTCATCAAGCCCTTTGAACTCAGCCGTTTCACCGAAGGAAACCTCGTCGGTGAAAAGGGCGCCGCCGCAGTCGGTCACTGAGGAGTTATCAGATGTTGCTCGTCCCTTGTCCCAACTGTGGTCCTCGCAACGCCGCGGACCTCTCCTACAACGGTGAGTCGAGCCCGCGACCCGACCCACAGACCTGTTCGCCCGAGGAGTGGCGGACGTACCTCTATCTCCGCGACAACCCGTCGGGTTGGTTGGTCGAGAGTTGGTACTGCTCGTCGGGCTGCCGCAAGCATTTCACGATCGAACGTCACACCCTGACTGGTGAGCTGCGGACCCCGATTCTTCCCGGCTCCAAGCCGGGCGCCACGAAGGGATCGACCAAGTGAATCATCGCCTCCCGCCGGCTGACGGTGAGGTCCTCGACCGCACCAAGGCCCTCACCTTCACCTGGAACGGCAAGAAGCTCGAAGGCTTTGAGGGCGACACGATCACGTCAGCCCTGATGGCAAACGGTCACCACATCATCGGTCGGTCGATGAAGTACCACCGACCGCGTGGTGTGCTGACCGCCGATTTCTGGGATCCGAACACGACCGTGCAGGTCGGCGATGAGCCGAACGTGCGCGCCTCGCATCGCAAGCTCGAGGCCGGCATGCAGGTGGTGGCCCAGAACGTGTGGCCATCGCTCTCGTTCGATATCAAAGCGGCGAACGGTCTCGTCGGTCGCTTCCTCACCGCCGGCTTCTACTACAAGACGTTCATGAAACCGGCCGCACTGTGGCCGAGATATGAACACGTCCTGGCTAAGTTCGCGCCTGGGGGCGAGGTCGATCTCGACACACCGCACGGTCGCTACGACAAGCGCTTTGCCCACCCCGACGTCGTCGTCGCCGGAGGTGGCCCGGCCGGATTGTCGGCCGCAATCGCTGCAGCAGAAGCCGGATCATCGGTCATGCTCGTCGAGCACGAGCACCACGTTGGCGGCCATCTCCTCTGGGGCACCGAGGAGGACCGAGCCCGTGTGGCCGACCTCACCGCAGCGGCACTGGCCGCCGGTGTAGAGATCCTCACGAACTCCACAGTCACCGGCCGCTACGAGGACAACTGGATTGCAATTTTGCAGCGAAACCACCCCGGTGTCGTTGAGCGACTGATTAAGGCTCGGGCCAAGACACTGGTCGTCGCAGCTGGAACGATCGAGCGTCCGTACGTGTTCGAAGGCAACGATCTCCCAGGGGTCATGACGTCGGGAGCGGTTCGCCGTCTCATCACGATGTACGGCGTGAAGCCGGGCAAGCAGGCCGTGGTGTTCAGTGCCAATGAGTCTGGCGAGGCCGCCATCGATGACCTTCGCCGCGCCGGCGTATCGATCGCTCGAGTCGTCGATGCGCTCACCGGTGAGCGCATCGTCTCGACCAAGGGGTCCAAGAAACGGGTCAAGGAGGTCCTGCTCGAGGACGGCGCGAAGATCAAATGCGATCTGGTCGTCACGGCTGTGGGTTGGACCACTCCGACGTCGCTGCTCAACATGGCCGGTGACCGACCGGTGTACGACGCCGACGCAGCTCGGTTCTTTCCCTCCGGTGCGCCCGACAACGTGCTCGCTACCGGCGGCATGGTCGGGGACGGGTCACTCGACGACCTGATCGAGCACGGCCGGGTCACTGGCGAGCTCGCGGCCGGGCGGGCCGCCGTGGTCCGCCACCGTCTCCAGGTCGCAACGGCACGCGCCGAGACGGTCGACGAAGCCGAACCCGGCTATCTCGCCGACGAGCGCACCCCGCTCGACCGCTGGCCCCACCCCGAACTCTTCCGTGCTTCGACGCACGGCATTGTCGACTACTCCGAGGACGTTTCGTCGAAGGATCTCTACTCGGCTGCTGCAGAGGGGTTCGACTCGGTCGAACTCATCAAGCGTTTCACCACGGCGACGATGGGCCCCAGCCAAGGCAAGCTGGAGACGGTCAACACTGTCGCCGTGCTTGCGCAGGCCAGGGGCGACTCGATCGGCGACGTCGGCACCACCGTGTGGCGCCCGCCATACGCACCGATCTCACTCGGTGCCCTCGCTGGACGCATCAACGAGCCAACGCGTCTCAGCGTGATCCAGCCCTGGCACGAGGCAAACGGCGCCACACCGATTCTCGCCGGTCAGTGGGTCCGGCCCGATCACTACGGCGACCCACTGTCCGAGGTCCGCAACACACGCGAAAACGTCGGCATCATCGACGTCACCCCACTCGGCAAGCTCGATCTGCAGGGTCCCGACGTCGCCAACCTGCTCAGCCTGCTCTACACGAACAAATGGATGCAGCTGCCGATCGGAAGCGTCCGCTACGGAATCATGTGCGCCGAGGACGGCGTCGTGCTTGACGATGGTGTCACCGCTCGCCTCGACGAGGAGCACTACCTGATGACCACCACGTCGTCGGGCGCCGCTCGCATCTGGTCGTGGATCGAGATGTGGCTCCAGACGGAACGGCCCGAGTGGCAGGTCCACGTCACCCCGGTGACCACAGGTCTCACGTCGATCAACATCGCCGGACCGAAGTCGCGAGCGTTGCTTGGTCGCCTGACCGACATCGACCTCGACAACGAGGCGTTTCCGTACATGCGCGTCCGACAGGGCAGGATCGCCGGCATCGAACAATGCATCGCATGGCGAATCGGCTTCACCGGCGAGCTGTCCTACGAGATCCACGTGCCCTCCGGACACGGTCTTGCCGTCTGGGAACGCCTCCTCGCAGAAGGAGCGGACCTCGGTGTCAAGCCGTTCGGCCTCGAAGCCCAGCGGATCATGCGCCTCGAGAAAGGCCATTTCATCGTGGGCCAAGACACCGACGGCCTGTCGAAAGCACCGGTCACTGGTCTCGACCCACTCCTGAAATTCGACAAGGACGACTGGGCAGGTCTGCCCGAGGTCAGATGGTCGCTCGAGTCCGGCGACCACCCGGTCATTGTGGCCTGCCAGCCCGACGACCGGTCGATCGTCCCCGAAGAAGCGGCACAGATCCTGCGGTCCGGCACGACCGAGATCGTCGGCCGAATCACGTCGAGTCGCATGTCACCAACACTGGAGCGGTCAATCTGCCTTGCGCAGGTCAGTAAAGAATTCGCCGACGCCGGCACCTCGCTCGAGGTCCTGCTTGTCGACGGGCGTCGCATCACCGCCACGGTGATCGAACACCACGCCCACTTCGATCCGGAAGGAGAGCGGCTCCGTGGCTAGCTCCATCACCCACATCGAACCAATGCCGAAAGCGAGCGTCCGCGCCGCTGCAGACACCAACGCTGCTGCTGCGCTCGGCCTGACCTTCGGATCGGCCGAGCGGCGCGGCGACACACTCGTCGTCCGTATTCGACCAGACGAGTGGTACCTGCTCGGCGACGGCGCTGCCCCCATGGTCCACGGACTCGACCTGACCGGGTACGCGTCAACGGTTGACATCACCCACGCGCGCCATGCAGTTCGGGTGACCGGCAGCCACGCAGCCGAGACACTCGCGAAGCTGTGCAGCGCCGACTTCGGCGATGCCATGACCCCGAACGGTGCTGCCTGGGGAAACTCGATCGCCGGCGTCACGTGCGACCTCGTTCGAGACGATCACAACGGTGAGCGGAGCTACCTGCTGCTCTTCGACGGCTCGTTCGCCTCCTACGTTCTCCGCACTCTCGAAGACGCCGCCGCCGAGTTCTAGTCAGACGCCGAGCCGGTTGAGCGCGGCAGCAGGAGCCGACCATCGCCGCAACGGACGGCGCCCGAGCCGACGAGCAACGTTGCAAAGCGGTCGAGGTCCCCGTCCATGCCGACGTCGCGGCGGTGACAGTTCGCTGGGCCGCAAGCACGAGCTGGGCTCGACTGCCGCAACGAGGCGCCGCTACGACCCGGCCAATCGACTGACCGTGGCGAGGAGTTGCTCGACCTCAGCGCGCGAGTTGTAGTGGCTCGCCGACGCTCGGATGCAGTTCTCGATTCCGAGCGGTTCGAGCACTGTCGCCGAGTAGTAGTCGCGTTTGCGAGCGTGGGTACGCACCCCGTCGGCATTGAGGGCATCGACGACATCAAGACTGTCTTGCCCTTCGATCCAGAACGAAACCATCCCCGAGCGGTGCTCGCTCGAGACGGGGCCGACCACCCGAACGTTGTCGAGTTGGCCAAGCCCGGGTAGCCCGCCGGTTCCCCACATCATCGTGTCGACGAGGTCCTGCTCCTGATCACGAATCGCAGCAGCTGCTGCTTCGATCTGGGCCCGCGGCTCGCCCGACTCGCCGACTTCGGCCCCCAACCATTCGAGATATCGCACGACCTCGGAGAACGCTGCGTACGCCGACGCGTCACGGGTCCCGAGCTCCCACACGTTCGCTGCAGCGCCGTCGAGTTGATCGTGCGGGGCGGTGCCCAGCCGCTCTGAGACCCAGGCGACACCGAAGTTGTGCCGGCTGAAGAGTTTGTACCCGGACACGACGTACCCGTCGATGCCGTAGTCGTCGATGTCGACCCGCCCATGGGCGGCATGCTGTATGCCATCAACGATGATGAAGCATTCGGGGGCGACCGCACGGATCTCGGCGGCAATCGCCGCGACGTCGACGTGCATGCCGGTGACCGGGCTCGCATGGATGATGGTGGCAACGGCGAGGTCCGACGTGAGGGCCGGTCGGTACTGCTCGACGCTGACAACGGTGGTGTCGACGTCGAAGGCGACCTGCTCGTATTCTTTGCCCGTCACCTCGGCCCAGCGCCGGCAGGCGCTGTAGGTCGCCGGGTGCTCGAGGTTGCTGCCGAGCACCCTCGAACCATCGGACACAAGCATGGCATTGCGAATCAGTCGCCCGAGCAGTTCGGTACCGGTTTCGCCGATGAAGACCTCACCGGCCGAGGCTCCCAGGAGAAGTTTCATGTCGGACCGGCCCTGCGAAATCACGTCCATCAGGTAACGGGACGCAACGTTGGTTCGGCCCTGATTGTCGGGAAAGGCCATCAGCTCCGCCGTTCGCTCTACCGCCGCCTTCAGGGTGAGCGAGCCACCAGCGTTCTCGAAGAACGCACGGGGACCTTGAATAGGGCAGACGTCGGTGTGATGGAACCGATCGCGGATCATGGTCAGGAGCTCTGGGTCGAAGGTCACGAGGCCAAATCATTCCATGACAAGCGGGTGTCATCCCACCGAAGAGGCATCAGCGCGTGCCAGGCACCCGGTAGAGGCTTGCACCCCAGTGTGCACCCGCGCCGAAGGCGGTGAAGCACACAAGGGAACCTGGGCGGATCCGCCCGGCAGCCTGCTGCTCGTGAAGCAGGATGGGCAGCGTGGCGGCGGTGGTATTGCCGTAACGGGCGATGTTGCTGGGGATCAGCTCGGCATCGATACCCAGTTGCTTTCGCACTGCGTCGAGGATCCGGTCGTTGGCTTGGTGGGCGATCACGAGCGAAACGTCATCGATCGTGAGATCGGTCTCGGCCAACACCTCCCGCACTGCCGCAGGCATGCAGATCACAGCCTGTCGGAACAGCTCCATCCCGTTCATCGATGGCCAGTGCGCCCGGGCCTCGAGCTGGGCGGTATCGACATACGGCTGGTGCCGGAAACCGACGCCCAGAACCTCGATCAGGTCGGCATGTGAACCGTCGGTGCGGAGCACGCTCCCGATGAACCCCGTCCCAGGATCCTCTTCGGTGGTGAGCACAGCAGCACCGGCACCGTCACCGAACAGTACTGCCCACCCTCGAGCCTCGGTCGCCGCAGCGTGGTCGACCGGATCGACGGGGCCGGGACGTTCGCCGCGGAGGATCTCCCACGAGGCACCGTAGGGCATGTAGCCGGAGTGCACTTCGGCACCGACCACCACGACACAGCGAGCCTTGCCCGATGCGAGCAGGGCGTCGGCGAGATCGAGTCCGTAGAGGTAGCCACCACACTGCTGGCGGAGATCGAATGCGGCAATGTGACCGAGCCCGCTCCGTTCCTGGACCATTCCGGCGATCCCGGGCGCGTACTGGTCGGGAGTCATCGTCGCAGTGATGAGCACGTCGACGTCTTGGGGTGCCATCTCTGCGTTTCGGAGTGCCTCAGCCACCGCTTCAGCCGCAAGATCCGATGCGCCCACACCGGGATCGGCGATGTGGCGTTGCTGCACCCCGGTTCGGCTGCGGATCCACTCGTCACTGGTGTCCATGATCGCCGAAAGATCGTCGTTCGTGACGACTCGAGAAGGGAGGGCCACGCCAGTTCCGATGATCACACTGCCCATGACCGAATCGTAGGCCCGACGTCGCAACGGGGAGAGATCGGGCCGTCGTTTGGGCTGGCACCTTCCGGATCGCATTACGATTCCGAGATGCCCGCGAGGACTATCGACATCGATGCCGAAGCCGTGATCGCCTTCACCGCCGAACTCGTGCGCATCGAGAGCGTGAACGACCCTGCCACTGGGCGATCCGAGGCGGTGGCGGCCGAAGCGGTCGCTGAACGCATGCGCTCGTTCGGTTGGAAGCCGATCATCGAGGAGGTCGCGCCTGGTCGACCGAATGTGATCTGCACGATCGACGGCGGGCTGCCCGGACCGACGCTCCTCTTCGAGGGTCACACCGACGTCGTCACCGAGGGCGATCGCAAGGCCTGGACCTACGATCCCTTTTCGGCCACCGTTGTGGACGGCCGCATGTACGGCCGAGGAACTGCCGACATGAAAAGCGGCCTCGCCGCCGTCATCTATGCAACACGCGCAGTCGAGCAGGCAGGCCCGTTCCCAGGCAGCATTGTCATCGCCGCGCTTTGCGACGAGGAAGAGATGATGCTCGGCGTGAAACACTTCGTCGCCGCCGGTCACTGCGCCGGAATCGACGGTGCGATTTCAGCAGAACCCGAGGGCGGAGAGATCTGTGCAGTGTCGAAGGGCGCGATCCGACTCCGAGTCGACGCCCTCGGCCGCATGGCCCACGGCGCCATGCCCTACCAAGGCCTCAACCCGGTCGCCGCGCTCGCACAGGTGGGCAATGCGATCGCCGAGCTCGAAGCCGAGCGTCAACGGCGCCATGGCCCCTATCAGCACCTGGGAGAGATCTGGCTGACCCCCACGGTCATCCAGGCAGGCACCATCGAACAGATCAACGTGATCCCGGCGGAAGCGACGATGGCGATCGACGTTCGCACCACCCCCGACGTCGATCATCCGCAACTGATCGCAGACGTCGAGGCCGTCCTTGCGGAGGTGGGCGCCGCAACCGGCGTGGGTCTCGAACTGTGTGTGATCGACGACCGGCCAGCGACCGACACCGCTCTCAACTCACCTGTCTGCCAGGCGCTCGCTTCCGCCCATGAGAGCATCACCGGGGAAGTACCCGTCTACGGCGGCGTTCCCGGGAGCACCGACGGCACGATCCTGTGGCGTGACGGTGGCCTCGACAGCGTCGTCTACGGTCCTGGCGGCAAATGGATCGCCCATCAAGTCGACGAGTTCGTCGAGATCGAAGAGATCATCCGCTACACCGAGGTGTTCGCCCAGGCGGCAGTCAACTTCCTTGGGGCCGGACTCGACCGCTAGAGGGGTGGCGTGTAGCGGCCGTCGACCGCGAGCCAGCCCCCGTCGACGAACAGTGTCGAGCCGGTCACGAAGGAACTGGCGCGCGAGGCGAGATACACGACTGCGCCGGCCTGTTCCTCGGGTTGGCTCCAACGGCCCAAAGCACTGATATCGGCATAGGCCTGGTACCACTCTGGATCGGCTTTGATCTGTTCGGTGAGGGGGGTCTCGACGACCCCAGGACAGACAGCGTTGACCCGGACGTTCTGCGAGGCGAGCTCAGCGGCCAGCGTCTTCACGAGTGCCACCGCACCGGCCTTGGTGGCGGCATAGACCCCCTGCCCCGGTTCGACAACCTGTGAGCGCACCGAACTGAACACGATGATCGATCCGCCGCCCTGTGCGGCCATCGACCGTCCCGCCGAACGCATCGCAGTGAAGGTGCCCCGAAGGTTGAGATCGACGACTCGCGAGAACTCGTCCTCGCTCATGTCGAGCAGTTGCTTCCGGACGTTGATTGAAGGCGTGATCACCGCGGCGTCGAAGCGACTGGACTCAAAGAGGGCGTCGACGGATTCAGCGTCCCTGATGTCGACGGCCATCGCATCTGCCGAACCGCTCTCGGAAACGATCGCGTCTGCGGTGCACTGAGCGGCGGTGGCGTCGAGATCGGCACACGTGACGGCTGCACCATGCGCGGCAAGGGCCAGTGCGCTCGCCTCCCCGAGGCCGGAACCGGCCCCAATGACGGCGGCGCGTCGGCCGGTGAGGTCGAAGAGGCTGCGGTATTCAGCGAGCGTGGTCATACCGAACAATACCGTGAGCGGCGTAAACGGTCGTTAACATCGCCCGTATGGTTCGCATCGGTTCCCTCGAGATCGCTCAGCCGCTCCACGACTTCGTCGAGACGTCGCTCACGCCCGGCTCCGGTATCCCCGCAGCTGACTTCTGGGCCGCTCTCGAGGCCGTACTCGTCGACATGGGCCCTCGAAATGCAGTGCTTCTCGCCCGACGCGACGAGTTGCAGGACCAGATCGACGCCTACCTCGTTGCAAACAGGGGAAGCCACGACCACGTCGACTACCTGAGATTTCTTCGTGAGATCGGTTACCTCGAAGACGCTCCCGCCGACGTCGCCATCGCAACCAGCAAGGTCGACACGGAGATCGCCGGCACCGCTGGCGCGCAACTGGTGGTTCCACTCGACAACGCCCGCTACGCCCTCAATGCGGCGAACGCCCGCTGGGGCTCGCTGTACGACGCGCTGTACGGCACGGACGTCATCTCCAATGAGGGCGGAGCCGGGGCGGACGATGGGTACAACCCGGCTCGCGGGAAGAAGGTCATCGCCTGGGGGCGAGCGTTCCTCGATTCGCTCGCTCCCCTCGCCGATGGCAGCCACGCAGACGCGACGGGCTACGCCGTCGTCGGCGGTGCATTGCAGGTGTCTCTCGGCGAGACCGCCACGGTGCTTGCCGATCGTGGCCAGTTCGCTGGCTATGCCGGTGACGCCGCAGCGCCAACCAATGTCTTGCTCCGAAAGCACGGCCTCCACGCCGATATCCGCATCGATCGAACTGACAACATCGGCAAGGACGACGGCGCTGGCGTCGCCGACATTGATCTCGAGTCGGCAGTTTCGTCGATCATGGACTGCGAAGACTCCGTGAGCGCAGTCGACGCCGATGACAAGGTCGTCGTCTACGGCAACTGGCTCGGCCTGATGAAGGGTGATCTTGTCTCGACCTTCCAGAAGGGTCACGAGACGATGGAGCGTCGACTCAACCGAGATCGCGTCTACACCGCATCCGACGGATCCGAACTCGTGTTGCCGGGCCGCGCGTGCATGCTCGTTCGAAACGTCGGGCATCACCTCACGACCGACGCGGTGACGATGAACGGTGAGCCGATCTACGAGACGATTCTGGATTGCTTCGTCACGGCACTCGCCGGCAAACACGATCTGCTCGGCAACGGCGAGTTCTGCAACAGCCGCGCCGGCTCGATCTACATCGTGAAACCGAAGATGCATGGCGCCGACGAAGTTGCGTGGGCTGTCGAACTGTTCGGCCGGGTCGAGGCTTCGCTCGGGCTCGACCCCAACACGCTGAAAATGGGCATCATGGACGAGGAACGCCGCACCTCGCTCAACCTCGCGGCCGCCATCGACCAGGCTCGCGAGCGGGTCGTTTTTATCAACACCGGCTTCCTCGACCGCACCGGCGACGAGATCCACACCGACATGGAGGCCGGCCCGATGCGCAAGAAGGGCGACATGAAGAGTGCGACTTGGCTCCTCGCCTACGAGGACGCAAACGTCGACACCGGCCTCGCGGCCGGCATGCAGAACCGGGCCCAGATCGGCAAAGGTATGTGGGCCAAGCCCTCGGAGATGGCCGAGATGCTCGCCACCAAAGCCGGGCATCCGCAATCCGGAGCTACCTGCGCCTGGGTCCCGTCGCCCACGGCTGCAACCCTGCACTCCACCCACTACTTCGACACCAACGTGGCTGCACGCCAAGAAGAGATTCACCGCCGAGCACCCCGTTCAGTCGACGACCTCACCACGATCCCGCTGCTGTCCGGCACGCTCACTGAAGGCGAGATCCAGACCGAGCTCGACAACAACTGCCAGTCGATCCTCGGTTACGTCGTTCGCTGGGTGGGGCAAGGGGTTGGCTGTTCAACGGTGCCCGACATCGACGATGTCGGACTGATGGAAGACCTTGCGACGTTGCGCATCTCTTCGCAGCACGTCGCGAACTGGCTGCACCACGGCCTCGTCGACGAGGCACGCGTTCGAGAAGCGATGCAGCGTATGGCTCTCGCCGTCGATGGCCAGAACGCCGACGACGATGCCTACGAGCCGATGGCTCCCGACTACGAGGCCTCGATCCCATTCCAGGCCGCGGTCGCGCTCGTCTTGCATGGGCGAGTCCAAAAGAACGGCTACACCGAGGCGATCCTGCGCGATCACCGTCGCCGCCAGAAGGTGTCGCAAGGCGACTGATCACCCGCCGTCGCGTGTCCCGACGGCTTGAACACCGGCGATGTCACCTCGCGCTGCTTCTCGATCAGAGGACTACCGACGGGTCGGGAACGAGGTCGCGGGCCAGCCATTGCCACGTTCGCCATCCCATCGCCGGGTCTTCGAAGCTCTGGGCGATGTGCTTGGCCATCTCGTCGGAGATCGCCTTGCCATCGGGTGCTTTCACGTGGACCTCGGCGACGCGTTCGGCGAGCACGAACCAGCCGACGGACTCGGCGGGTGACAGGCCGCCGGTGAGGAGGCCGTGGTTTCGCAGGATCACGAGGGTGTTGGTTCCCATCGCTTCGGCGATGCGGTAGCCGCCATCGGTCGTGTCGACCTCGAGGTCTTCGCCGTCATAGATCGCCTGGTTGAAGACGAAGGAGCATGACTCCTGGCTGATCGCCCGGAACGGTTCGACGTTCGCCGACCAAGGCGTACCGAACGCAGTGTGGGTGTGTGCCGCCGAGTTGATGTCTTGACGGACCTCGAGCAGCGGCATGTGGATGTTGTAACCGGCGGTGTTTGCAGTGGCGTGAGGCGGGCCGTCAGCGACCGAACCGTCGGGTGCAATGAGAATCAAGTCGTGGACGGTCGCAGCTCGGAAGGGCACGCCGTACGACAGCATCCAAAAGTGGTCACGACGTTCGGGGTCACGAAAGGTGATGTGCCCATCGCCGAGTTGACCCCAGCGGAGGGCGGCGAACATGCGGTACCCGATCGCGGCCTCCCACTTCCATAGGGCGCGCTGCTCGGCGGGACCGGGCGGTCGATCGGTTCCTTCTCCGTAGGAAATCTCGGAGTACTGGTCGAAGCGCTGCGCCATACCGAAAGCGTAGACCCGCAGTCAGATGTCGAGCGATTGTTGGGCCCGCTCATGGGCGAGCAGCCTCTCTTTCATCTCGAGGCCGCCGGCGAACCCGGTGAGCGAGCCGTCCGCGCCCACGATGCGGTGGCACGGAAGCACGATCGGTACGGGGTTCTTGCCGTTCGCAGCGCCGACAGCCCGCGATGCGCGAGGTCGACCGATACGTTCGGCCTGCTCCCCGTACGAGGCTGTCTCGCCGTATGGAACGTCAGCAAGGGCGAGCCAGGCCGCTCGCTGGAAGTCGGTGCCCTCGAGATCGAGGGGAATAGTGAAGTCTCGTCGATCACCAGCGAAGTACTCCTGGAGCTGCTTGGACGCAGCTGCCAAGATCGGGTGCGCTTCGTCGAACATGATGTGTTCACCCTCGGCGACACAGTCGTGGGGCCAAGAGATACGTCGAAGACCAACCTCGCTGGCGATCAGGGTCAACTCGCCAATCGGCGACTCAATGAAGCACTGGCGAAGCGTTCCGCTCATCGGTGGTTCTCCTCGGTCAAAGGCTGGACGCTACGAAGGCTTTGCCACAAATGTTGCGCAGCGAGCGACCGGTAGGGCCGCCAGGCGTCGGCTCGGGCCCTGCAGTCGTCTTCGGAAGCAAGCTCGGTCGTGCCGTCGAGAAGGGTCATGGCCCGACGGATACCGAGGTCTCCCGCCGGGAAGACGTCGGGGTCGCGGGTCGCTCGCATCGTGACGACGTCAGCCGTCCACGGGCCGATCCCGGGCAGTGCAACGAGTTGATCTCGGAGTTCGGTCGGGTCGGCCTCGTAGAGATCGACGCGTCCGTCGAGCACAGCGTTGGCGAGTTCACCGATGGTCCGGGCACGACGGTGAGGCATTCCTTCGTCACGTCCACCGGCCACCAGAGGCGCAAGTTGCTCGGGCGTGGGGAAGAGGTGGGTCAGGCCGAGCGCAGGGGCCGACAACGGACTGCCGTAGCGTTTGATCAAACCTCCCGTCACGGTTGTGGCTCCGGCGACACTCACCTGCTGTCCAACGATCACCCGAACGGCCGTCTCGAACCGGTCCCAGCCACCGATGACCCGCAAGTTTGGGTGGCGCCGAACGAGTCGGCCCAGGGCTGGATCGTTCACCAGCACTCCGCGCGCCGCCTCGAGATCCTCCTCGAAGCCGAACATGTGCCGAACTCGAGCGACTTCGTCGATTATCGAATCGAAGGTCGGGAGATGGGCCACCAGTTCCACTGCATCCGGAGCGACCGCCAGGTCGATCTCGATCACCCCGGGGTGACCACACATCACGATCGTGCGGCGGTACACGGCCCCGTCGAGCGCCTCGACCCCTGGACTGAGCCGGGGCTGAAGGTGACCAGTGATCTGCTCGACGTCGAGGAGCGAGCCGGTGGGGATTCGGAGTCGAAGACCGCCGTCGGCCACCAAGACATCGCTCGTGCGACGCTTCGCTCGCAGCTCGCTTGGCGTCGACCGGAAGGTCTGCACGACAATGCGAGTCATCTGGCGCACCGATCCGAACCCCGAAGCCGAGGCAATTGCAGTCATCGACAAATCGGTTTCGTCGAGGAGACGCCGAGCGAAGTGTGCGCGACGGCTCCTTGCGACGACGTGGGGCGTCGCGCCGACGTGTCGCTCGAACAACCGGCGGAGTTGACGAGTGGAGTAGCCGACCCGATCAGCGAGGGCCGCTTCGTCGAAGCGGTCGAGAAATCCGGATGCAATAAGTGCCACGGCACCCTGGATGGTGGGTGGCGCCCCACTGATCTCAACGGAGCGGAGGTGTCGATCGGGCCGACACCGCAGACAGGGTCGGTAGCCAGCAGCCTCGGCGGCGATCGGACTAGCGAACGAAGCTGTGTTGCGCGGCAGCGGAGCGGCACTGCACTCAGGCCGGCAGTAGATACCGGTGGTGGCGACGGCTTCGACGGGCACGAACCGAGCATGCCAGGTTCGACAAGACAGATTCGGACACGCGTCTGCCTCGAGCTCCCCCGCTGACCTCGAGCGCTTCAGTGCTCGAAGCTCGCGCTTGTTGCGGTATCGATCCACTCGCCGCCGATCAGCGCCTTGGGCGTCACGGGTTCAGGCCTGGTGGGAACGCTGGGTCACCGAGCGGCCCGGGTCAGGGGAGATGTCAGAGGAGTCGCGGCGTGAAAGTCGCCGGATCGATGGGCGAATCCCAACCAGCGTCGGAAAAAAGCGTTGCGCCGAGGCGGCCAAGTTCGTCGCTCGACTTGGCCGCTGACCCGTTCCCGGCGATCGCCACCGCTACCCCCTCGTCGACCCACCCGATGTAGGGCGCACCGGTGGGGGTTCCGGTGATGACGCAGGGCGCAGTAACGATGTCACCGAGCGGTGCATCGGGCAGCAGCGAAAACAGGTTCTCGGTGAGCGATTCGATCTCGACCGGGTCGCCGTCGCTGTGAAACCAATCGATCAGCTCGTGGGGCGCAAGGAGCATGGTGTCCGTGCGGTTGCCGCCGATCTTGATTCGCACGGAACCGTCGGCGTAACGCACAGGCGGAACCCAGTAGATCTCCCGCACCCGATTGTCGGGCGGTTGATCGAGGATCAGGCAGGGAATCCTGCCGTCATCAGCGAGGCGAGCCATCACGGTCGTACGGGCTCGTCGTTCAACGTCGAGTCTCCAGTCGAACAGGTCGGATCCGAAGGCGCCCGTCGCAACCAGGATCCGATCGGCGGTGACCGACCCGAACGACCCGTTGAGCTCGAATCCTCCATGGTGTCGACAAACCTCGGTCACTGCAGCGTCGAGGACGTCGGCCCCGCCGAGCATCGCGAGCTGGGTCTGGGCGGCGACGAGACGGCGCGGGTTGATGTAGCCAGCCGGGGCGCCTTCGGCGACCAAGCCCAACCCACTCGTGATCGAGATGCCGGTCGTTTCGCGAACCCACTCGGCGTCGACGAGGCGGGCGTCACTGCCGTACTTCGCTGCTCGGGTCACCCAGTCTGGCGCGTCGGGGTACGCAGCGATGAAGCCACACGGCGTGTGGAACGAGATACCGGATCGGGCAGCGATGTCGGCGTACCGCTCGATCGAGGCGGCTGCCACATCTGACCAGGTCTGGGTGCGGGCGGCGATGCGGGTGATCCGGCCTTCGTCGGGGTGTGAACAGAACGGCCCCTGACTGCGTCGTCGGTCAGCGGGCTCGCCGGGGCCGATCAACGCCGTGCGAAAACCGGCTTCGGTCAGGTGCCGACCGGCCGCTCCCCCGATCATCCCCCGACCGATGACAGCGACGTCATAGCGATCCGTGTTCATGCCGGGAGTGTGGCACACACCTGACGTCGTCCGGCCAAAAGGTGTGCGACTCATGCACGTCGGCGGCCGAAGGCGGCGGTCTTTGCGCGTTGCGCCTCCACCGCTGCTCGCAGTGCGCAGTAACGACCGGTTCGCCCTGCGGACTACGGTCCGAGCCGTGAAGGATCTCATCGGAAAGACCGTCGTCATCACCGGA
>Ga0222718_10002201_pt1 | contig 17758 bp, 16 predicted proteins | sample C33_27DmetaG_FD_165045 | JGI IMG/M metagenome (GOLD analysis project Ga0222718, IMG submission 165045) | Estuarine water microbial communities from San Francisco Bay, California, United States - C33_27D | ecosystem: Environmental > Aquatic > Marine > Unclassified | place: USA: California... | reverse complement strand
ACGAAGACATTCAACGTACACTTGATGAACTACATTGTTCAAATATTATTAACCCTAAAACATTTGATCCTGCTCTTTTACAGATCCTTGTTTGTATCAAAACTAGTGACGGTAAATTTATTAGTATTGACGGACAACATACTGCTAGTGTGATTGCAGGACTTATTGTAGCAGGTGTTATACATGACTGATACATATTATTTTTACATAGTGATGCCGTTTGATCGACCAGGATTTGGTATTGCACAGAATATTAAAGATCGTAGTCAAAAGTACAGTAGTCACACAGGCAAACTTGTAAACTTTCCATTTATATATGCAGGACACAGACCACATGCTAAAGCACTCGAACGTGCAATTAAAACTGTTATGGCAGATAAAATTTGGGTAGTAGAAGATTGGCGTACAGAGTGGCTTACTGTTTCGTTGTCTGAACTAAAAGAAACAGTTGATATGCTTATTTCTGAAAGGCACTTTAAATTGAAATGTATCATGAAAGATTACGATTTCACAAAAGATTTATCCAATTCAGTTGACCTCTAGATAACTTTCTGTTATAATAATTACAGTAAATTGCAAAAGGAGAAAGAACTTGCAAACTGTAGACCTAGCAACATGGTTGCGTAATAATGTAGATTGGAACAAGTATGTTTCGCTTGTTCATGCAATCGGTGATGAACTAAATGAACGTAAATTGCGTTTTGATAAAAGCGATCTATTGGAACGTTCATTAGAATTGTTCAGCGACCAAAATCTACAGTATGTAAATCAAGAAGGTGTTGATCATATTGGACCAAACGGTGTTACTATTGAAATGAAATACACAGAAGGTTCACTGTTTACACGCAAGACCAAAAAGAAGAAACCACATGTGGCAGATCTACAACTAATGAACAGTCGTGGATCAAGTGCTGGACGTGAACTGCCTGAAAATTATGCTGATTTTCTTCTTATTTGCGATACAGACAGTGCCGCAATTATTGCCAAAAAAGATCTAGTTCCTTATGTAATTGATGCGGGCGATGGCTTAAAAACTTCCAAATTGTCAAGCAATATGATACAATATGTATTCGTTCCAGGCGAACATAAACCACTAGATCTAGCAGAATCTGTGTCATATAAAGATGCCAAAATGAAGATGCAACAGGCATTTTTAGCACAATTTTAGTTGACAAATCCTGCTATGATGCTATACTATAAGTATAGTTAGAAAGTTAGGAGCAAACAATGTCTAAGAATACAACAGCAGTAGAACAAAGCATGATGGAGGGTAAAATCTATGAACGTAACCCTAACATCAACAGTGCTAAAATAAAAGAAAAACTAGTAACCGCTCGTGTTGCTCTGCTTATTCGTCAACCATTTTTTGGTAACCTTGCTACACGACTAACACTTATAGATGCAACTGACTGGTGTGCAACTGCCGCAACAGATGGTCGTAATTTTTACTACAATGAAAACTTTGTAAACGAACTAACTCAAAAACAAACTGAATTTTTATTTGGTCACGAAATTTTACACTGTGTATATGATCACTTTACACGTAGAGATAGCCGTGAACCACAAATTTATAACATTGCCGCAGACTATTGTGTAAACGGTGATTTGATCCGTCATAACATTGGTGAAGTTATTACACAGGTCAAACCCTTCCATGATCCTAAGTATTATGGTTGGAGTTCTGAAGAAGTGTATGATGACATTTTTGAAAAGTATGATCAAGAACAACTTGAACAATTAGGAAAACTACTCGATGAGCATATTGACTGGGAAAAAGGCAAAGGACAAGGTCCTGCCGGAGACACCAAAAAAGATCCAAAAGGAAAAGCAGGTTCCCGTCCTTCTTATTCCAAAGAAGAACTTAAAAAAATCCGAGACGAAATGAAAGAAGCAATGGTATCTGCGGCACAGGCGGCTGGCGTAGGTAACGTTCCAAAGGGTGTAGCACGTCTTATCAAGGACCTTACACAACCTAAAATGGATTGGCGTGAACTGCTTAATCAACAGATTCAAAGTGTTCTTAAGAGTAACTACACATTTATGCGTCCTTCACGTAAGGCGTGGCACACAGGTGCAATACTTCCGGGTATGGATTTTGATCAAACAATTGATATTGCTGTTGCACTTGACATGTCAGGGTCAATTGGTAGCACAGAAGCACGTGACTTCCTAAGTGAAGTAAAAGGTATTTGTGATCAGTATGATGATTACAAAATTAAAATTTGGTGCTTTGACACAGAAGTTTACAATGAGCAAGACTATACTCCAGACAGTGGACAGTCAATTGAAGACTACGAACTTCATGGCGGTGGTGGCACAGACTTTGATGCTAACTGGAACTATATGAAAGAACACGATATTCAACCTAAAAAGTTTATTGTGTTTACAGATGGTTATTCATGGAACTGGGGAGACGAAAACTATTGTGATACTATTTGGGTTATTCACAGTGATACTTCAATTGAAGCACCGCATGGTATAACTTGTCACTATGATCTAAGCAAGGATAGCAAGGCGGCATGAGACTTTTGCACAGTGAACCTAATCCATTAAACGTTTTGGAGATGAGAGAATTAAACTTTTGTCCTTCAAATTGGACCACAATAAGACTATCCACAACAAATTGGTTAGTATCTAGTGTACTAGATGATATTAGGAATTGGATTTATAATAATCTTAGTGGAAGATTTTGTATTATTACTGATGTAGAAATTGTAGACGGTAAAATGGAAATTGTAAATAAAATTGGATTTGAAGAAGCATCAGAATCAACTATGTTTAGTTTGGGTTGCTCAGTTTTGCATGACGCCCAGACCTCTCTATACTAATTACTAGTGTTATAACAAACAAACTTTAAATAAGGAGTTAACTCAAAATGACAGAAGAAACAAAAACTCAGGCGCCAGCAACAGAGGCCCCTCAGTCAGAAGCACCAAAACCGGGTGCTCCAGATCTTACAGTTCAAGATCTTCAGGCATTAAAAGCAATCATCGACGTTGCAAGTCAGCGTGGTGCATTCAAGCCTAATGAAATGGAACTAGTAGGCAAAACATATAATAGATTAAACACATTCTTAGAAGCAATCACTCCTAAGAATCCAGCAGAAGGCGAAGCACCTGCTTCAGCACCTGCACAACCAGCACCTGCACAAACTGCAGAGGCTCCTAAGGAGTAATTATTATGGCTATTAAACACGTAGGCGTAATTGGTGATAAAAAAGTAGTTGTTGCTTATAGAACACTACCAGGTGATTCATCACACGCTTTAGTAATTCCTACAGCACCTTTAAGTCAAACATATCATGACGAGTTGTTTAGTGTTGTTGATTCAACACAAGGACAACAATCATATGAACTTGCGACTGTACTTGCAGTTCGTAAATTTTCTGACGGTGCTTCTATGTTAGGTGCATTACACGCAACAAATAAATTGCAAAGAGTAGCAACTAACACAGTAACTATGCAACCTGGTCCGCAAAGAGAAAGTTGGGTTAAACTAGATGAACTTAACAAAATCATTGCTGAACAGCGTGGTGTTAGTATCGACGAACTTGCAATTACATCAACAGGTGAACCTGGAAAAACTGAAACTGCAACCACTACAGACGGTGTGTTGAGTGATGAAGATCTAGCGGCACAGTATCGTTCACAAGCAGATGCATTATACAAAGAAGTTCAAGAACTTCGTAAAAAGGCAGATGAATTGGCTCCTAAAAAGTCAACTTCAAAAAAATCAGCAGTTAATGCATAATGTCTGGATCAAAGGGAAGAATTATCCTTCACGGAGATCCTACTAAGAATCCTGAATGGGAAGGTGTTATCGACGACATTCAAGTCGAAAGCCTTCCCATTAGGCATATCACAGAACTTACTCTTAATTTAAAAGGCAATAAAAAAACTGTTGTTGAGGTTCCAACCATTCTAGCACAGGCTGGTAATGACACAATGGCGGCACAAAGAGTAAACAATATTATCAAAGAACATTCACATATTATCACAAGCATTGATTTTAAAGTTAATATGAGTCAATTGCAAAGTCAGGTTGACCAAGCAAGACAGGCTTTTACAAAAAAAATTAACAAAACAATTAAACGCAAAAACGCAGAACAAAAGAAAAAAGGTAAAAAATAATGAACGTAAAACTTGTATCCTGTTCACAGCCGTCTGAAGAATATAAAGCAGAAGGATTAAATGATGCACAAGAATTAATTGCCTTTTGTGCTAGGGTTAGCAATCCTGCTAATCAGATGAATAAGGAAACTTCAGAAAAATTAATCAAGTATTTGATTAAACACGCACACTGGTCGCCACTTGAAATGGTTAGTGCCTGTTTGGAAATTAATACCACACGTGACATTGCACATCAGATTGTGCGTCATCGTAGTTTCAGTTTCCAGGAGTTTAGCCAACGCTATGCTGATCCAAAGGAGTTTGGAGAACAGTTTACATATCGCGAAACACGCCTACAGGATACAAAGAACAGACAAAATTCTATCGAAATTAATGCACTGGAACACGGTGACATTGATATTAAATGGCATGACTATCAGCGTGAAGTAATTGCAAAAGCCAAGGAAGCATATGAATGGGCAATTGATAATGGTATTGCCAAGGAACAGGCCCGTGCCGTATTGCCAGAAGGTTTAACTAAAACAAGATTATACATGAACGGAACACTGCGTTCGTGGATTCACTACATTGATCTTCGTGGTGCAAATGGTACACAAAAAGAGCATATGGAAATTGCTCATGCCTGTGCGAAAGTAATCGCACAAATCTTTCCTATGGCAACGGAACTTACCAGTGAAAACTAAATTTATAGAAGCATACATGGACGTAGCGAAACGTTTCGCACAACTATCGTATGCCCAAAGACTAAAGGTAGGTGCAATTATTGTAAAGGATGATCGCATAGTTGCCTATGGTTACAATGGTATGCCTAGCGGATGGGATAATAATTGTGAAGAAGAAAATAAAACAAGACCAGAAGTATTACACGCGGAATCAAATGCTATTGCTAAATTGGCCCGAAGCAATGATAGTGGCTTGGATGCTGATATCTTTATTACTCATAGTCCTTGTATAGAGTGTGCCAAACTGATTTACCAAAGTGGAATTAAACGTGTCTATTTTGGAGAACAATATCGTAGCACAGACGGATTAGACTTTTTAACAGCGTCTAAAATTAACGTTATACAAGTAGATACTATAACTGAAGCATAAGGTATACAACACCGCTGTATGACGCTTAAAATGCGTTTAAGACACCTTTATATGCGTAGTTTACACTACTACTTCTACTAGTTTTACACCCGGATTAGGATCGTTTTGGATTGCTTTTCCAATCACACAAACTGAATTTGGCATAGCACTATCTTTGGCTATTGCTGTGGCTACACCTGCTACAGGACTTGTAACAATTAGATCGCCTTTTTGGACAGGACCTTCTATCTTGCAAGGAACTCTACCTCTTAATGCTACTGCAACACCTTCGGCATTGCTGTTCATTAAGTGTGCTGGATTTGTTGATACAACTCCTGCTACTCTATGATCACAGAACATAGTTGTTGTTGTAACTTCTGCTTCGCCACCAAATACCAAAACTGTGCCTGGTTCGTATTCTTGATCACTAGCATAAATTTCTGCCAAGTCAGCAAATTCAGCCGCTGTGGCTGTTCCTAAAAACTTACGTGCTGTAATATCTTTGTTACCATCTCTTTGTGCAATAGTTCCTGCTGTTGCAGTTGTACTAGGTGTTGCTCCTCCTAATGCCGCGGCGTTGGTTGCTGTACCGTTTCCGATGTTGAAGTTAATATCTCCATTTGCATCACGAGCAACAATTTCATTATTAACCAATAGTGTGGATGCCGCTCTTGCAGTACCTCCATCAACTACTAGTTTTTCTGCTGTGGCAGATGTACCTGCTACGTTTGCAGTTAAGATTCCGTTAACAGTTAAATTATTAAATGTACTTGTACCAGTAGCAGTTGTAACGTTACCTGTTACATTACCTGTTACATTACCTGTTAAATCACCTGTTACATTACCAATAACGTCACCACTTAATGCACCGCCGCCATCGATTGTCATGTTGTAAGCAAAAACATTTGACCACTTAACAGATGTAGTACCTATGCTACCTTGGTTGTCATTATTTGGTAAAAAGTTTGCATTACTAAATTTTGCAACAATAGCACTTCCTGCACCTGTGTTAACTCTAAAGTTTAAGATACTTCCAACTTGGTTTGTAAGGTTACCATTATCACCATTTGTAATATGTAATTTTAAATCTTCTCCAGCACCTACTGTAAGACCTTCGTCTCCTAAAAACTTAACTTGATCGGCAAAACTTTGAAGTCCACTGTTAAGAACATATTGTGCCGCTGGAATGCCACCTAGGTTATCAGCATTATCTGCTGTTCCCCAATATTTAATATTAGGAATAGTTACTTGACTTGCAAGATTATAACCTTTCTTAATAGCACTGAATCCTGGAATAGGATTAAGCGTACTGTTAAGTGTAAATTCGTCCTTGGCAATAACACTTACAACTTGGTCATTTACTGTAACTTTAAGAATAGTTCTGTTGTTAGCACTAACATCTTTTACAACCGCTGATGTTAACTGTGAAACACCTTCACCACCTGATGCTACAGGACCAACTAGAACAAATTCTGTTCCATTAAAAATGTAAAGTTGTTGACCGTCTGTTTCCCACCACAGGTCCCCTGTTGCTAATCCTGTTGGAGCGTTAGGTCCAATTTCTGCACCGCCTGCAATACGGAATCTATTACCATCATAAAACTTAATAACACGGTTAGCACTATCATACCAAACTTGACCTGTAACAGGACGAGGCGGTTGATTAGCACCTGCAAAACTTTCTAAAAGGTGAACAAAGTTTTCATTTATTATCTCACCAAAACCCGCATAGTTTTTACCAACTAACTTAATATCAGTTGTATTGTTTACTGTACCGTCTTGAACTATTGCTAGTTGCTGTCCGTTATAATTGTTTATGATATATGGCATATTATTCCTCTACTATCCATATTTACCTTAATCTAAACCCAAACGTCTTCGACGATCTTTTTGTATTTGTTGTCGAGTAATGAATTTATAACTGTTAGGATTGGATTTAAACGCTTCTTTTCTTGCTTTATTTCTTTCTCTGATATCTTCAATGTAATTCTTCATTTCATTGAATTCTTCTGTATTTGCAATTTCGCTGTTATCAAGCATATCGATTAAAATATTCAATTGTCTATGAATAGGGTACACATGCTGAATATCATTTTTTACATCAATATTAAGCATATCTTCATCAATAATTGCCGCATCAGGTGCTTTATCTAAGTCAGCAATTTTTTGAATACTACCTGTTTCATAGTCGCCGTAATATACTTCTATTTCAGGGTCATAATCTAAACTTTTAATTTTTACTTCGTTTGGATTTAAACCGCCGGTGCTCATGCCACTAGGAATAGCACCAATGACAGCACCATTGCTTGCATTAAACATCAATCTAATTTTTTGTTTTGCCATATCTTTATTCCCATATTAGACAAAGACTGTATTTAGGTTCTTCGTCTATTTCCATTTTTGTTACTTCATGCCAAGTATCAATTGGCATTTCAAACATAGCACCTTTCTTTTCTTGCACAAGGTGTGCATTGCCTTGTGTATCCCAATATTTAAAATGAGGTTTACCCTCGGTTAAAAATACCAGTTTAAACTTCCAATAACCTCCGGCGCTGTCTTGATGTTTAATCAACCAATCACCAGGATCATATCTGTTTACAACAACCTGTGAACACCATTTGCGTTCATTTGGAATAGTCTTCCAAATAGTTTCAATAAGTTCATCGCTCATTTCAGTAATGAATAAACTTTTGAAGTGACTTTCTCCATACTTAGTTGCGTGTTTCTCTTTGCCTCCGATGCCTCTATTCGTAAACTTGCCTTTTGTTTCATGCTGTTTAACCAGCATCATAATTTCATCTACATTAGTAATAAAGCCTTCTTGAACTTCATACATTAAATGCTTCCTTTATACACCCAAGTTGCAGTACTAGACAATGTTGTTTCTTTAAAGTTGTAGAACTTAACAGGTGTTGCAAAGCCTCCTAATGCAACTGATGTATCATCTACTAAACCTGCTATCCTTGCATATGTAATATTTCCAGTAACTAGTTGTAATAATGATGCATCGCTTGCAAAATTTTGAACAATACCATTTGCCATTACAACAATTCTTGCACCTCTAACTGCATCAGTTGGAAACGGATCTGCTTGATCACTGTTTAAAGGATCATCAAAAACAAACCAACCTGTTAGTGTTCCTGCCGCTAACCTACTTGTGAAATTACTAGCAGTAGCATTAGTATTAAATGTTGCTGTTGCAGAAGTTGGATTTCCTGTTGCACTTAATTGGAATAGGTATCCAGTAGTAGAACTTTTTGTGTCTAACAAATCTGTCATGTTTTCAACTGTATCTGTTCTTGTATAGCCACCAATTCTTCCAATTCCCGGAGGTACAACAACTCGTTTTTGTCTAGGCACAAATGATCCAGGATCGTCAGTTGCATAACTCGAATAGTAGTAACTTCCTAAAATTCTTGCTGTGGTTCCTTCTTTAAAGTTTGCAGGAGGAGCAAGTCTAGTTAACTGTGCTTGTACATCACTTACACTCATGTCTTTTGTATCAAGATAGAATTGAATGTCTTGTCCTGTTGCTCCAAACACTTGATCCACATATGTCTTAATTGCTTTTTGTGTTGGAACTAAATCATCACTGTTTTGAATAAACTGTCCATCTGTACTAAATCTTGTAATTGTTGTTCCTACAGCATCGACAAATTTTTGTGCTTTGATCTGTATTGCTGGAGAGTTTTGACCAATGTCCGCTCCGTCAATAATAGTTCCGCTTCTAATTTGTCCGCCATACATTGTTGTAGTGCGAATCTCACTGTTTTCTAAATCTGCATATTGTAGAAGAGTTACGTTTCCGTTAGTACCGATCGTTCCTTGTTCTACATTAATATTTTGTATTGTTGCTGTATGGTTTACATTAACAGCGGCATTAAAAGTTTGTGTTCCTGTCCAAGTTTTGGTTGCACTAATAGTTTGTGGATGACTTTTGTATACTCCATCAATAACATATTTTGCAGTTCCATCAAAGTAACCTTGATAATTTCCAACTGCGCCGTCACGACCTGCGTCGGTTAATGCAATTTGTTGATCATTATTAACAATAACCTTACCGCCTGTTGAACTTACAGTACCGATAGTTGGACCTGTTACGCTTCCTGTAACATTACCAACAACATTACCATTAACACTACCGTTCAATGTTCCCTGGAAAGTACCAATAGCATCACCTACCATGTTTGCATAAATTGCATCAGCATATAGGTTTCTAAATTTAACTGTTGGAGTACCTAGACTAATTTGGTTATCAGCATAAGGTACAATGTTCTTTTGATTTAATGTTATAATAGTTTTATCTGCACCACTGTTGGCGTAATTAACACCTAAGTGTAGTTTGTCACCGAACGGTGCAAAAATTGCAGGTTCCGTTGCATTAATAATTTTAAGAGTTAATTCTAAGGTATTACCAATGTTAATACCACTATCGTTTTCAAAACTCCAATAACCTGTAATAACTTCGTTGTCGTTTCTGTTTGCCCATGTACTCGCTAAACGCCCGCCTAGTCTATCTGAATCAGTAGCAGTACCAAAAAATCTTGTAGCACTAGATGTTACACCATCTACATTTGTGCCTTTTGCAGTAATACCTTGACCGATTCTAGTAAATCCTACTAGAGGAGTAACTGCTTGATCAATTTCAAAAGCAGTATCTGCTAATACCATATACGGAACATCATCTATATAACCAACCGAGCAAGGATGATCAGTTCCTGTTGTGTCTGTTAAAATTTGAGAGAACCAACGTGTTAGTCCATAACCGCGAATACTTTCAGGACCAACCAATACGTGTAGGTCGCCATCTGCTTGCCAAACGTATAATTTGTTGTTGATTGTGTCCCACCAAAGATCACCTTCTTTTTGATTGTTTGGTTCTGTGCTTTGTACTTGAGTGATTGAAAGATTACGCCATTGTACACCATCGAACACACTTGGTCGCATTTTGTCTGCATTTTTATCAAACCAAATCTGTCCAACTAACGGCTTGCTAGGTGCAGTGTCTGCCCTTGCAAAGTTTTCTAAAAGTTTTATAAAGTTTTCGTTTTGTTGTTCACCGTAACCAGCAACGTTTCTTCCAACTAATTTTAAATCAGTTGAAGTATCGACTACACCGTCTGCTAGTGTTACTAATACTGTTCCGTCTGTTTTATCTATTTGATATGGCATCGCTCATCCTTATACATCGCTCACATACACCCAGGCAGGTGAACTGTCTAGTTCAAATATTTTTGTTACTCTTGCTACCGCAATTGAGTTTCCGCTTGGTGTAATACCATTTGGAAAACTTAAACTTTGTACAACACTTTGACTATTCAAAACTCCATTTTTATCAACTGCAATTTGATTAGCAAGCAATTCGTTTGTTAATCCTGAACTAACACCTGTGGTATTAACTGTAATAGTTGTAGCAGTTCCAGCAAGTGATAAAGTTTCACATAACACTCTTGCCTGTGTTCCTACTTCATAACTTATAGGTGGTGCAAGTTTTGCAAGTTCATTCGGAATATCAATATTATTTTGATCTGACATTCCAGTTACATTCATTGTTAACACAATAGTTTGGTTAGCAATTTCTCTGTCAACGTATGCTTTTGTTGCGGCATCCTGTGCAAGTGTTGGATCAGCAACATCTTTAATTTGTGAATTACTTACTTTAACATTACCTGTTCCGTTTGGATCTAACACAATGTCAACGTTTGATACGTTTGTAGAAATTACACCATCGTTAATATAGATATCATCAACTTGTAATTCAGTTAATGTTCCTACATTTTCTAAACTTGAATTAACCACTCCTGTTCCAAGTGTTGTTGCACTTAAAACTAAATTGTCATCTACATGAAAATGTTTGCCACTAGCAACACCCCAGTTGTCACTGGATGTCCATGTTTGTGTTGCATTTTCCCAATTTAATGTGTGATCAGTATCACCTTTTAGTGTAATACCGCCGCCGTCTGCTAGTGCATCAGTTGGTGTATCACCGTATGCTAATTCTATATTCTTATCATTAACACGCATATTTTGTGTGTCAAGATATGTTGTTGTACCATCTACTGTAAGATTACCGGAAATAATCAAGTTGCCACCGAAAGTAGAAGTTGATGTCAATTGTCCTTCAAAGAATTTCATAGTTAGAGCGGAACTATCAATGTCAATTGCATTTGTTAGTCCACCTGTTGAACTTGAGTTAACCTGAAGTTTGAAATCTCTATCTTGTAGGTTATTTTTAACTGTTGTTGTGTTTCCGTCAATAATAGTTGTTAGGTCACTGTCAGAACCAATTGTTAAACCACCGTCATTAAGAACACCTAGTGTACCTGTTGTAATATCGTTTTCGTCTGAACGTAAAAACTGTCCCGGAGCAATACCTGCAACAGCATCTGCTGAAGTTGCGGTACCGTGTAATTTTAATCCTGTTACTGTGGTGCTAAAATTCAAACCAACATTGATTTGTGCAAATCCTGAAATTATAGATGCAGGAGTAAATTGATATCTACTTAAAATTGCAACTCTTAAATCGTTAACGTATAATGCTGTTACCGATCTACCATTATTGCCTTGATCAATAATATTTTCTACGATCCAACCGTGCTTACCTTCAGATTGTGTGTAGATAGGACCTGCTAAACTTAAATCAACACCGTCATAAAAATAAAGTTGATTTGATTCGTTGTTAATCCATAAATCACCAATAACCAATCCTGCTGGTTGGGTATCTTGCACTAACGGACCACCAGTTGGTTTAAATTCGCTACCTGTATAAACTTTTAGACGACCTTCTAGTGTGTCGTACCAAACTTGCCCTTCTAATGGAGCAACAGGTGCAGTTCTATTTGCAAAACTTTCCAAAAGTTTTACTAAATTTTCATTTAATACTTCACCGTATCCGCTGTATTTTCTACCAACAAGGGTAATATCAGTTGTTGTATTATCAACTGTACCATCACCTACAATGGTTAATACTGTCCCGTCTGATTTGTTAACTGTATAACTCATTACGCTGTTGGCTCCCCTGCTCTAATAATAAAGTTCATAGACATAAATGGATTCATTACGTTAACATTTTGATAAGGTCCTGTGCCTGTTGTATTTGTGTACTGTGTACCACTACCACTTGCAATGTTTGTAATATCTTTGGTTTCAGAACCAGCAGTACCACCTAATGTAGTAGCCGCAGAGTTTGTAACTCTACCAGCGGTGCCGCCACCTGCGTCAACTGCTGTGCCAGTAACATCATTTACTGTTGTACCGTTATCCATGTTATCTAAACCAAGAACCATTCTACCTCTCAAATCCGGTAGTTTGAAAGTACTAGGATTAACACCAGTACCGTATGTAAATCCAATTGCAGAAAATAGTTCTGGATATAATCCTTGTGCTACTTCACTTCCGTCACATAACAAATATCCGCTAGGTAGATCACTAAACTGTGTAATTGGTACCGCATAAGGTAGTATACCTCCTACCGGTACAAGTGATGCACCTGAAAAGAAATCTTTTCTTTCAATTTTTCTTAAACCTTGGCCTTGTCTTACAACAAGAATTTCGTCATCATTTTCGTTATCTGTTGCTTGTGTTTGAGCGGAAATAGCATCTTGTGTAAGTGTAACATTGAATGTTTTTTCTGCTCCACCTGTTTGTCCATCAAAACTAAAACCTGTTGCATCTGCTACGTGTCCGCCAATTTTAAATACTGTACTTGCGGCAAGTCTATCTGCTGTTCCGTTTACATCACCAAACACAGATCCTACTACCGTTCCAACTAGTCTACCTGTAAATGTTTCAGAATATATATTTCTAAAAGTATTGCTTGTTGTACCAATATCAAGTTGTTTGTTAAATGCTTGCGTTCCGTCATCTGTTGGTTGAATAGCAATAGTTCCGGATCCAGTTTCGCCAACTTGAATATGTCCGTCAAATTTAGCATTACCGCCTACATTTAGATTTTTTGCAATGCCTGCACCACCGGAAACTTTTAATGCACCTGTGGTAGTTGATGTAGATTGATCAGTTGCCGCTAGTTGTAATTGTTCTGTGAAATGTCCGCTACCGGTTACATCTAATGCTACCTGTGGTGAAACTTGATTAATACCTACACGTTTGTTTCTACCATCAACACGCATTACCGTGATTACATCTCTGTCTGCTTCTGGGAATACCTTAAAGTCAATATTACCATCTAGTGCATTGTTTTTAATAACAGCATTGTTACTTGCAATCTCTAAGTTAAAAATTTGATTAGCACCAACAGTAACACCACCGTCGTTTCTTACAAACAACTGGCCATTCATTGTGTCAGTTATATCTGTTCTTAAAAAGTTGTTTGCATTAACAGTTTCGATTGCAGGCTGTGTAACATTAAGAGCATCTGCTTTGGTTGCTGTTGCATGTAATTTGTTTAGAACTATTCCATTGTTATTAAAATCTGTATTTGAAATGTTTATACCTGGATATAATTCTGTGAATCCTTCGATAACCTGTCTTGGAATAAATTGATCTTTGGAAATAATTGTAACAACTTTATCATCAACATAATTTTTAATAACAGTGTGAGTTATGTTTTGTGTATCAATAACTTCTTCTGCTTGAGCACCTGCCTTAAGTCCTCCTGAGAAATTAGGTCCTACCAATTGGAATTGAGCACCTGTATAAATGTATAATTGATTATTAGTAGTGTCAACCCAAACATCACCTGTTAACGGATTACCTGGAGCAACTGCCTCTACATGCACTCCACTTGCTGGTCGCCAATTTGCCGCACCTGCCGTACTGTCGTTAATTTTTAATCTGTTGGTTCCGCTGTCATACCAAATTTGTCCTTCAATAGGATTGTTTGGTGGTGTAGAGTTTGCAAAGTTTTCTAAAACATGTAAAAAGTTTTCTGCTATGGCCTGACCATAACTTGCTTCGTTTCTACCCACAAATGTTAAAGACGTGTCAACAGTGTTACGACTATTATCATCGATAGTAATCGCTGTTTTGTTAACCGAATCTGTAAAGTTTACACTATATGCCATGTCTTAAATCTCGCTTATATTTGTCAAACTTTGTATTCTAATCGTATAATCAATCTGAATCAATCTATTAAGTGATTTTTGTACAGGGTGGAAAATAACGTGAGTTAATAATCTACCTTGATTAGCACCACTCGCTGTATATGCTTTCAATCCTAGTTCATCAAAAACATAGTTTCCGTCCATATCAGTTGAATTATCAAATGCCTCCTGGCCACTTGGTTCACCGTAGTCAAGCAAACAACTGATCAAAATATCTGTATAAGTTGTACCAAGTGTATGTCTTGTTTCAATAAAGTTTCTGCTTGGGTCTGTATTGTTTACATTGTTATCATCAACAGTTTTATAGTATGTTTGATTATACAAACTTGCATTAACACCTGCGTTGTTAGGTGTCAAATATGTAATAATGCCAGTAGGATCAACTGTAGTACCACCATTGCCAAAAGCCATTTCAACAATGTTACCACGTCCTTCATTACCTAGTGATTCTGCTAGTGAGATACTCATATTCTCATAATGAATAGCGTTTCTCTTATCTACATAAATTTCTTTAGATTTTGGATCAAAAATCTTGATGTGACCTTCCATCAGTACACCCTGATTTTCTGTTGGCTTTTGATACGTTTGTTTCACTTCTTTATCCTTGTCTGACATTGGTTATTCCCTAATATTTATTACAGGTAAGCCACTGGTTCTCTCCAGCAAGAACTTAGCCTGTGCTGTTTCTGCACGTTGCAGTGTGGTACCTGTAGACGCTGAATTTAGTCCTTGTTCGTACCATACTTTGCCTTGTTTTTGAACTACTTTTAGTTCTAAACCGTCTTGAGGCTCATCTCTCAATACTAATTTATAATAGTTTTTACTAGTGCTATCGCCTACTGGCACAATAGTAAACTCTGGAACCTGCAATACATCGCTTGAAGTTCCTGCACTGTTTACTTCATCACTATCAAATGCTATTTCTATATCATGCAATTTAATAGGATTAGCAGTAGGAGTTGGTTTTTGTAGTTTTCTACCACCTAGATATACTTCTACCTGATCATGCGGTTCAGCACTTCCAGAAATGTTAATAGTTTCTAGCACATGCTCTTTTCTACCGTTAGGTAAACCTGGTCTAATTATGCTTTCGTAAAGATTTACTGTTTCACTGTAAGGAACTGTTTGGCTAGGACCGCCATCAAATACTAAAGTACCTGCTGAATATGTGTTTTTTGATCCTGTGCCTAATGTTCCTCTTGTTATTTGACCTAAAGTGTTTCCATTTATAGTATAGAACTCAATTCTTTCTCTATCAATAAAAATTACTCCAGGAATTTTTTCCTGTGGACTAGGTGTATCTAAGAAACTAGCATCAGTTAGTGTAATAGTTTTGTCTGTAATTTTTAATTCAGTTGCCAACGATGTGCTATCTCGATCACTGATACGTTTAAAGTGTGTTCTGTTTAGCATGTCTTTGAATACTCTGTAACCAATGGTATCATATGATGCTTGTTCGGAGAAACTTGTAATAACAACACGTTTAGTTGATGCTTGATCAATTTTATCATCAATATAAATTGTTGAATTGTTGTTTACTTTATAATCTCTATCTGCAACCAAAGGTTTACCATCTACTTCGACCCAAACGTAGTTTGAATCCAACGCAGGTCTACTTAGTGTATAAACACCTCCTGTATTACCTTTGTAAACTTCTTTTCTGATTAAGTTAGCATCATGATTAGTAAATGTTGTAACATGAAATTCTGCATTGCTAGGAATACTGCTTCTATCAAGTAACACAGTTATTGTTGCCGCAAAGTCGCCCGCACTGTCACCTGATCTGTTAATTTCATATTCATGATCTCTCAAAATTGTAATTGCAATAGCATCACCACTTGTTAAAACATTTTCATTAAACGAAACCAAGTTGGTAGCAGTATCAAAATTATAATCTCTAATAGGAACAAGTCTTGTACCATTTAGATGAACTTCAATCTCTCCAAGTGCCAATGTAAAGGTTGGATAACCCGGGTCTTGGCTGGCAATAAAATCTTTTGTAACACCATTACTTGTGTAGTAGATTGTATCTGGTGCTTTTAGTCTTGTAACTATGCCAGTGCTTGGGTCTTTCATTTCTGCAATAACCATTGCGTGGTACGGTGCAACGTTACCAGGAATTTTTGTTAATGTATAACTCGATGAAGAACCATCATCTAAAATAACCTGTTTATCAATTTCACTATAGGTTTGTTCAGTGCTTGAAAGCACAACAACTTGAATAACTGCTCCCGATGGTGCAGGTGGATTACTTACGTCAACTATAGCACTTCCGGTGTCGTCTTGTCTAATAACACTATCTCTTGCTTCCCCATTAACTGTAACAAAAGCACTTCCTACATCTTTATAATTAGAAGTTACAACAAATTCTGTAGTAGATCCGTCACCTGTAAATTGTTTTCTTTCTAGCAAGGATGAACCAGCAATGTTAAGTGTTTGAATAGTTACCAATTCATCTATATCAGGTGCTTCGCCAAACGTAATAGTTTTGTTCTGCCAATTAATTTGATACTCACTGTTTCCACTACCTTGTTGTAGATAGTTACCTGCAACACTTACATAAATGCTGTCATCTGTTCCTGGGTTCAAATTAAATCCATAAACTCTTTGTAAACTATTACCCCAGTATCTTACAGTTTCCATAATTGGTGAACCATCTGCTGGAGCGTTGTATACACTCATAGATAGTGCATCAAAGGCTTGTCCTGGAACAACTTCTTCTGGAGCATGACTAGTATCAATTGTTACAAAACCGTCACCGTCTAAACTTATATCTTCAGGATTTTGTCCTGTTGCAGTTGTATATGCAAAGTTACCACCTTGAATAAGTGTATCAATATTGTTTACGTCTGTTGGAACAAGACTTCCGTCGGATTCTTTTTGTCTAAACACAACAAGTGTACCGTCCTGTGCCGCAACATTTAATATAAATGTGTCTGTAACACCGTCACCAATAATAGTTGGAGTGTTTGTAGGATCCTGTCTTACACTATCAAAGTAAACATTTATTTCCTGATTGTTTTCTGGTATATATGGTAGTGTAAATGTTGTTGTTGTACCGTCTGCACGGAAAGCATAATCTGTATTTGTTCCTGAGAATGTATCCCAACCATGGCTCATCCAAGGAAGACCATCCCAACCTACACTAATATCAAACTCTAATCCCTGTACTTGTACACCATCATACTCAACACCTGTCATTAATTGTGCAGGGTCTTTACCAAGCATTCCTGCTGTTGGTTGATAGTAATAATCAATTCTATCTGTTGCTTGCATTAGATTGATTGATTTTTGATATGTAATTTTAACAGTTGCACCTTGTCCTGGAGGTGTATCCCACGGCGGTGTGTTAAAAATAATATAACCTTCTTTTTTACTATATGTTTTGTTTGTTGCTGTAACAATACTAACACTGTAGTTTTCAATGTAAACAGTTTCGTTGTTAACATTAATTGCAATATTACGTTTATCTAGGGTTGGTAGATATGTAAGTTT
>Ga0222718_10002200_pt1 | contig 17770 bp, 11 predicted proteins | sample C33_27DmetaG_FD_165045 | JGI IMG/M metagenome (GOLD analysis project Ga0222718, IMG submission 165045) | Estuarine water microbial communities from San Francisco Bay, California, United States - C33_27D | ecosystem: Environmental > Aquatic > Marine > Unclassified | place: USA: California... | reverse complement strand
AGATGTGAACCTTGAGTTGATGGACAAAGGAGCGCGCAAGCTATTCACTCCCATCTATCCCTTTGCCGTATCTGATGTTTTGGCTGGCGGAAATGCCGAGGAAGCGGGAATGCTTCCAGATGATATTATCCTTTCTGTGGCGGGCACGCCTACGCTAGATTTGGTTTCTGGTATAGAGGCAGTTCAAGCCCATAAAGGTGAAAAAGTGTCAATAGAAATAGAGCGAGACGGCCAGACAATGATGCTCGAAGCACAAGTCAGCGATAGCGGAAAGATTGGATTTCAGTTGAAATCCATGTTTGATTTTCTAGAAACGGAAGTTTATGAATATGGATTCTTTGAATCTATCCCGGCTGGTGTTCGACTTACAGGTGATAAGCTTGGCGGATATATAAAGAGCATGAAATTGGTGTTTACCAAAGAAGGCGCCTCACAAATCGGTGGGTTTGGAGCTTTGGGTAGCATGTTTGCCCCCACTTGGGATTGGCATTCGTTCTGGCTGATGACTGCCTTTTTATCACTGATTTTGGCTTTTATGAATATTCTTCCGATTCCAGCGCTTGACGGTGGTCATGTCTTGTTTTTACTCTACGAGATCATTTCGGGTAGAAAACCCGGAGATAAATTCATGGAATACACCCAAACGGTAGGAATGATTTTACTGCTAGGGTTGCTGGTCTTCGCCAATGGAAACGACATCCTCCGATTATTTAAATAGTCTCAATTATGATTGTTCATTCTCGCCTTGTTATTGTTGCTGCATTTGTATTTAGTTCGATATCTGTATTTGCCCAATATGAATTCAAGGATGCCCAACGTGTCGACTGCTCAACCGTTAAAAGCCAAGATATCACAGGAACTTGTTGGAGTTTTTCTACCGCTTCATTTCTTGAGTCTGAGTTGATGCGCATGGGCAAGCATGAGGTGGATATTTCTGAGATGTTTATCGTAAGAAATATATACCTCGACAAAGCAAGAAACTACATACTGAGGCAAGGTGCTACAAATTTTAGCCAAGGCGCATTAGCACATGATTTAATCCGTATGGCCGATCAGAAAGGTTTGGTGTTGGAGTCAGATTATGCAGGGCTTACTGGCGGAGACTCTATTCATAACCACAGCGAGATGGAAGCGGCAATGAAGGGTTTTTTAGATGGAGTAAAAAAGCAGAAAACGGTTAGCGATAAATGGATGACGGCTTTTGGCGGAATTTTGGATGCGTATATGGGAGCATTGCCCAGCCCATTGGATGCAACCAAACTAAAAAACGATCTCAAGTTTAGTGCAGATAACTACGTAAGCTATACATCCTTTACACATCACCCATTTGGTGAAGAGTTTATACTCGAGATTCCAGATAATTATTCTAACGGTTCGTTTAAGAACATAGAGCTCGACCAGCTGGTTGCTTTGGTTGATCATGCCCTAAAGGAAGGTTATAGTTTAGCTTGGGACGGTGACGTGAGTGAGAAGACATTTAAAGCCAGAAAGGGAATAGCGATACTACCTGAAAACCCAAAACGCGATAGCCTCTATGATATTCCGGGCGATGAAATCACGGTGACGCAAGAGTCGAGACAACACGGGTTTGAAAGTTTAAAAACTACCGATGATCACTTAATGCACTTGGTTGGTAGTGCCACAGATCAAAATGGCACCAAGTACTACATCATAAAAAATTCTTGGGGAGAAATTGGTGACTTCGAAGGTTACCTATATATGTCTGAAGCATATTTCAGAATGAAAACCATCAGTGTGTTGCTTCATAAAGATGCAGTAATGAAGGATTTGCGATAAATCGGATTTGTTCAGGAAATATTTTGGCCTGAAAGTACCGGACTCGAACTCATTAGTACCTTTTATGATAGTCGCAAATATTTCTGTGATGCACTATTCGAAAAGCAATAAAGACTAAAACAACCCAAATACCAAGGAGGTGCCGAGTTTGAATTTAATCGGCCAGTAGTAGCTATTGAAATAACCAATTTCAAAGGGGGTTACAATGGTTCGGTTGGCTCCAACCACGCGTGAAATGGCGTAATTCTTATAACCTAAACCCATATATACATCGAGACCCAGTGCATCACTAATCATGAGCTGCATACCTGCAAGCGCATTGACATCAACTTGCACAAATTCAACACTCGGAAACCGAATGGTTTTATCTCGAAAGGTAGCAGTAGCGTAAGAGCCGTGAATAGAAGCATAAAGCCCGTTTGGGATAAACAATTTCGAAACCCGATTTTGGTTGGTGAACTTTAGGTAATAGTATCGAAACTCACCCTGAAAACGGTAACCCCAAAGGCTGTTGTCTTGTCCAATTGCAAGCGGAAACCCTAATCCGTTGTCCACCCAAGGTGCTTTAAATATGAGGCTTGCCCCTAAGTTGTAGGTGACCCTTTCGGAAATCACAATTTCAGCCAGTCCTTTTAACTCACCCGAGTATAGTGGAAAGGTTCCAAAGAGTAATGATAAAGGGTTGGTTTTAAAATACACCGTTTTTGGAGCCTCGTCTAGCTCCACTTGACCCAAATTCTGCGCTTGAATACATGCGGATAGAATTACCATATAAACCAGCAGGCCTAAACGCATGTTTCTATGACGCAAATCTTGGCTTGGGCGCTGCGCTGAGGCTGCCAAACTGTTTTTCCAAAAACATATAGTGCGCATAGATTGCAATCATAGCTGCATTATCGGTGCAATACTCAAACTTTGGAATGAAGACTTCACAGTCCATTCTTCGTAAATCAAGCAAACTCGAGCGTAAGGCCGAATTGGCAGATACTCCACCAGCTATTGCTACGCTTTTTATTTCCGTAGTTTTTATCGCACTTTTCAATTTCTGCATGAGTATTTCAATGATGGTTTTTTGAATACTTGCGCAAAGGTCAAAAAGGTTTTTCTCAATGAATAATGAATCTTTTTTCATCTCATCACGGATAAAGTAGAGAATGCTGGTTTTTAAACCACTAAAGCTAAAGTCAAGGCCATCTACCGAAGGTTGATTAAACTTAAAAGCTTCTGGGTTGCCCTTTTGAGCATACTCATCTATGAGCGGCCCACCTGGATAAGATAGTCCAAGGATCTTTGCGGATTTATCGAAGGCTTCACCTGCAGCATCATCAATCGTTGACCCAATTATTTCCTGATCCAATGCGGAATGCACAACGACAATTTGTGTGTGGCCTCCGCTCACGGTTAGGCAGAGGTATGGGAAATCAGGAATGCGCTGCTGGTCATCGTCTATGAGGTGCGCTAATACGTGCGCCTTCATGTGATGTACCTCAATAAGCGGTCTGTTCCAACCCAACGAAAGCCCCTTGGCAAAACTGCTGCCTACCATCAATGAGCCTGAGAGTCCCGGTCCAATTGTGTAAGCAACTGCATCAATGTCTTCTTTAGAAATTTGGGCCTGTCGAATGGCTTTATCAACGGTTGGGACTATATTACTTTGGTGCGCTCTCGAAGCTAGCTCCGGAACCACACCACCATATTCCTCATGCACGCTTTGGCCAGCAATTACATTGCTCAACACTTTTCTATCTCGCATAATCGCAATCGATGTGTCATCGCATGAGGATTCGATGGCGAGAATGGTAATGGGCTTCATGCAATTGGGCTAACTTCGTTCGTTAAATTCAACTAGAATTTTGAACCTCAAATTTATCAAAAAGGCCCTGCGTTGGCTCGCTATAACAATTCTCCTATTGTTATTGATTCCTGTGATTATTTCGGGGCTTTTGTTGATTAACAGTGTGCAGAATTGGGTTGTTGATAAAGCCACTGTCTATGCCACAGAAATGGTTGGATCAGAGGTGTCAATCAACACGATATACCTCAAGCCATTCACCGATGTGGAGATCAATGATATACTGATACGCGACTACCAAAACGATACATTGATTTACGCCCAGCATATATCTGTGAGCTTGCTTCATTTTTCGTTGGACTCTTCCTCAGTTGATTTAGGGCAAGTGACGGTTGATCATGGCTATTTTAATTTGATAAAATATCAAGGAGATAGCCTTAACAACCTGGCGTACTTCATAGAGCGTTTTCCAAAATCGGAGGATACTTCGAACACTGTTTTTACCATTCGTTCCGATGGATTGGAGCTTATAGATGGTCGTTTCAAGTATCAAAATCAAAACGTTGATCTAAACAGTTTGAATCAGATTGATTTCAACCACCTAGATATTTCAAGAATATCAGGGAGCTTTAGTGATGTTGAAGTTATTGCCGACTCTGTTACAGCAAACGTTGACGACCTGCGCCTTAGAGAGCAGAGTGGCTTCAGAGTTAGACAACTCGATGCGAGCATAGTGGTTTCAAGTAGCGGTGTGATCACCGAAAGCCTCTTGCTGGAGACGAATGAGGGTATAATCAATGGTCGGTTTGCAATGAGCACGGATACCTGGAGTAGCTATTCTAATTTTTTGGAAGAAGTATTACTCGATGCAGATTTGGTGGAATCTACCGTGGTGTTCAACGACCTTGCCTATTTCGCGCCACAGGTAAAAGATCTACTGACCCCGCTACACTTTACCGGACATGTCACGGGTACTGTAAGCAACCTAAATGCTGAGGTGGATAGTCTTGGGTTCTTAAATTCTGGTGTGCTCAAAGGAAAAATTAGAGTGAAGGGCTTACCAGAAGTGAGTCGCACCTTTCTTGATGCTGATATCTCAAGATTTTACTCTTCGTTTGAAGATGCGCTCAAGGTGAATATACCTACGGGAGATAGCTTGATTAATTTGAGTTTTCCCGATCATATTATGCAGTTAGACTATGTTTCCTATCGGGGTCGTTTCACAGGTTTTGTAAATGATTTTGTGGCGTTTGGGAGCATAAAAACTGCGCTGGGAACTGCCGTGGCTGATATTAATATTAAAACGAACGATGGATTTGATTACTCAGGTAGCATTGCCTCGGATGGATTTAAATTAGGACAGTTGATTCAGGTTCCTCAATCGGTTGGGCAGGTATCATTAAATCTAACAGTGAATGGCTCCGGACTAGAACCTAAAACCATGCGCGTTAAGGCAAACGGCACTGTACAAAGCATCGAATTGCTAAACTATCGATACACCAATGTTTCGATTGATGGTGAGCTAGCCAACTTAGTTTTTAATGGAAATTTAGGGGTGAAGGATACGAACATTAGACTTGGGTTTAAAGGAGCGGTTGACTTCAATTCACAATTGCCTTTGATTACCGCTGACTTTGATGTGCAGAAGTTAGCCTTGGCGCCAGTGAATCTGGTGCCGAGTGATACCCATGGGGTATTTTCTGGCAACTTAAAACTTCAGCTAAAGGGGAGTTCTTCGGATGACATTCATGGCATGTTCCGACTGATTGAGCCGAGCTATCGAAATGAAGACTACGTGCTCGGTCTCGATAGTGTGTTGCTTTTTGATAATCTGTTTCCCGGAGGGCATGAGATCACTTTGAAATCGGATATTCTAAACGCTGCCGTAAAGGGAAGGACAAATTTGATCGATCTACCTGTGGCATTATTAAAGGTTGGCAACTACTACATGCCCAACTATGTAAATCAGCCAGACCTTGCCAAGGTAGACACGCTGCAGTCTTTTACTTACAATCTCGAGGTTTTGAATGAACGTGAATGGTTGGGGTTTTTCATTCCAAACTTGAAATCTAGCAACATCTACTTGTCGGGTGAACTCAACATGAATCGCAATGAATTCACGATGTGTTCAGATACCATTACTGCTGCAATGAAATCGACAAAGATCAACGGTATTGTTGTCGATGCTTGGTCAAGTGATGAACACTTGTATCTAAATTTTAATGTGCATGATTTAGTAGTGAGTGAAGAGTTAGAGTTGGATAATCTCATCATCAACAATGATATTCATAATGACACGCTCAATACAGACATACATTGGCGTAATTTGACTGAAAGGGCGGATAGCGGAGGCGTTAATTTTATGGTGTTTCGTATGCAAAACTCTTCTTGGAAGGGGGTGTTAAATGCGCTCGAAATACGCTTAGCGCAAACAAATTGGAAATCGATAAGACCCGCAACCTTTGAAAATGATTCGGTTTCGCTCTCAATAAACAAGCTTGATTTGGTCAGCGAAAATGGCCGCATTAAGTGTGATGGTACGGTCGACCAAATGGCCAACACACGGCTTGAATTGCTGGTGCAAAATTTCGACTTGTCATACCTGTCTGATTTTGGTCTTGTTTCGAAACCGTTGGCTGGATTGCTGGCAAGCGAGTTTAATTTGTCTTACCTAGATGAGTCACTCGTATTGGATGGTAATGTTCGAGTGGATTCGATAGCTTATGACGGTGTTGAATTTGGTGATGCCATTGGTCTAGCCACCTACAGCTCAGAACTCAAGCGCATCGATATGGATTTAGACTTGAAGTATTTGGGGCAAGATAACTTCAGCCTGATAGGGGAGTATTATCCCGAAAAGCAAAGAGAACAGCTTGATATTGAGATAGGCTTGACTGATTTTCAACTCAAAGCATTAGAGCCATTTGTAGCCGAGTTTGCCTCTAACGTGGTAGGTTCGGCAAATGGCAGCATTAGCGTCACCGGAAGCACATCACGACCTGACCTTGACCTGAATGGTGCAATTAAACTAAAGGAACTCTCAACTCATGTAAACTACCTGAATACGGACTACACCATACCCAATGCCATTGTGAATATCGAACCCGATATGATTACAATGGACCACGCTCTTATCAGAGACATCAAGGGCGACTCGGCTTACGCTACTGCACAGGTATTTCACGAATACTTTCAAGACATCACCTATGACCTTTTTGTGCAAGCCTATAATTTCCAAGGCTTAAATACCACCTTGGCCGATAATGATCAATACTATGGCGAAGCCAACGTCACAGGCGACATTAACATTGGTGGATACAAAGGACACACCATCATTGATGTGGATGCAAGCACGGATCCGAACACGATGCTTTCTATTCCCTTGTCAACGGGCGGAGAAGTGAGCGAGTTTGATTACATCCGATTTGTTGATTCTAATCAATTCAATACCGTATATAGCGACAAAGCGCTCAACGAAGAGCTCAATGGTTTGGAAATGAATTTCAAACTTGACGTGGATAATGATGCACAGGTTCAAATCATTTTTGATGAGAAAGTGGGCGATATCATAAAGGTTAGAGGAAATGGCGACATGCTCATGGCCATTGACAACAGAGGTAAGTTCAGTATGTATGGCGATTATTTAATCGAAAAAGGTGATTATCTCTTCACGCTACAAAATGTTGTAAACAAACGATTCAATGTAAAACCCGGAAGTCGCTTAACATGGAATGGTGATCCATTAAATGCTCAGCTTGACTTGACCGCTATTTACAGTTTAAAAGCTTCTCCTGCGGTAATGGTATATGCCATGGCAGGTGACCAAGGCACAGCTAATGCTGTTTATGATCAGCGTTTACCCACGGATGTTAGTCTATATATGACCGGGCCTCTCACCGCGCCTAAGATTGAATTTGGGGTAAAATTACCCACACTAGCAGACGGTGACATCGCAAACCAATTATTGGACCCAGCAATTGCTTCAAAAGACCAAAGGACATCTCAAGCATTTTCACTCCTTCTGGCCAACCAGTTTAGTGCTGGAAATGGAGCAGTAGCGTTGGGTGGTGCAGGTCAAAGCAGTGGGTATGAGGTGTTGAGCAACCAGCTAAGTAACTGGTTAAGCCAGTATTCTGAAAACTTTGATATTGGGGTAAGTTATCGCGATGGATACGTTGACGACACGGGTCAAGAAATGGCAGGTCAAACAGAAGTTTCGGTTTCGAGAGAGCTTTTTAACAATCGTGTCAAAGTTGAGGTAAACGGTACTGTGCAAGGTGCCACTGAGAATCAAGAAGAACAGGCCAATAATGTCGCTGGCGAGTTTAACGTGGAGTACAAAATCAACAAGGATGGTTCGCTGCGTGCACGTGTATTCAATGAGTCAAACCAACAAAGTGCCGCAAACCTGAACCAAGCCCCCTATACACAGGGGGTTGGTATTTTTTACCGAAAAGAGTTTAATACTTGGGGTGAGTTTTTTAGAGGATTGTTTGGGGCAGATAAAAGCAACGACTAACAACGTGAAAGTTGCCATCATAGGAGGCGGTGCTGCTGGGTTTTTCTCTGCTTTTTCGGTAAAGAATCATCATACGGGTGCACAGATAGTAATGTTTGAAAAGACTGCCAAGCTGCTATCCAAGGTGAAGGTGAGTGGAGGTGGGCGATGCAACGTCACGCACGACTGTCAAAACAATCGGCAAATGAGTGCCAATTATCCGCGTGGAGCAAAGTGCATGCGAAGGGCTCTGGAGCAGTTTAACGTAGGCGATACGATTGAGTGGTTTGCACAGTGTGGAGTTGAACTTAAAACCGAGGAAGATGGCCGCATGTTTCCCACTACAAATAGTTCCCAAACAATCATCGATTGCTTTTTGAGTCAGGCCGAAAACCAAGGAATTCAAATTCGAATGTCCTGTCCAGTGAAGTCGCTGAAGCAGGATGGTGAACAATGGGTTTTGGTCACAGATAAAGGTGAAGAACGGTTTGATAGAGTAATTGTGGCTACGGGTGGTAGTCCAAAGTATTCGGGATTTGAATGGCTCGAAAAGTTGGGCCATGTGATTTCTAGGCCTGTTCCTTCACTTTTTACATTCAATATTCCAAAAGATCCGATTACCAATCTTATGGGTGTGGCTGTGCCTAATGCTGTAGTGCGTGTTGTAAGTACCAAGCATGCATATCAAGGCCCATTGTTAATCACGCATTGGGGGCTGAGCGGTCCAGCGGTTTTAAAAACATCGGCCTTTGCCGCGTTAGACTTGGCGGCCTGTGACTATCAATTCGAGTGTTCTGTGAATTGGTTGGGAACTATGAAAGAACACGAGTTGCGTGTGCTATTAGAAACTCAAATTCCATCATTATTGAAGCGTAAGGTTTATAATCGAAATCCGCTCAATTTACCCGCAAGGCTATGGGAGTTTTTATTGCAGAAAGTCGAATTGAGTGAGGAACGTACTTGGGGCGAATTGGGCTCAAAACAGCTGAACCGACTCGTAAACGTGCTGACCAATGATGCGTATTCGGTGCGCGGTAAAACCACATTCAAGGAAGAGTTTGTTACCGCGGGTGGTGTGTCCCTCGAGAGCATAAATCATTCTACGTTAGAAAGCAAGTCAGCTCCCGGATTATATTTCGTAGGTGAAGTGCTCAATATTGATGGCGTTACAGGCGGTTTCAATTTTCAAGCAGCGTGGACTACGGGTTACATCGCTGGCCAATTAAACTAATCTAGTTTTACCTTAATTTTTAGCAGGCTAATATTTTTAGCTTTTCTATGTTTGCTATCAGCTATCAGCTATCAGCTATCAGCTATCAGCTATGTTGACAAACACACATACATATTACTCTTTCAAGTTCGGGACATGGAAACCCGAAACGCTACTCAAGCGCGCATTAGAATTGGGCTATGACTCTATTTGTATCACCGATATCAACAGTACTTCAGCCGTAATTGAGTGCATTCGATTGGCTAAAACGGAGTTCCCTATTCGTGTGATTCCGGGCATTGATTTTAGAAATGGCGCAAACCAAAAGTTTGTGGCCATTCCAAAAAACAACCAAGGTTTTAAGGCCATCAATGAATTCCTAGCTTACCACCTTCACAATGAAGAGCCGATTCCTAGTGTGGCCCCAAACTGGGAAGATGTTTGGGTGATTTACCCCTTCCACAAGCCATCAGCTATGAGCCGTCAGCTATCAGTCATCAGAAATCAAACATCACGAGTGGTTTCAAATCAGGATGTGCATGGTGAGAATTTGAGACAGTTTCGGAGGAATTTTTCACACGCTGATTTTCAGCCAAAATTGTCTGTAGCCACTCATGGAGCATTGGTGTTTGAAGAGGATCACCTGAAGGCCGAAAGCTTGCCTCTGACAACTAATCAATTCATTGGCATTCGCCCGCAAGATATTTCACAATTAAGGCTTTCACCGCTTCGTCATCAATTGCATAAACTGGTAATGCTACCTACGGTCACTTTTGAGCATCAGCGCGATTTCAATACACATCGCCTGTTGCGTTCGATTGATAAAAATCTGCTTCTCAGCAAGCTCCCAAAATCTGAGGAAGGCGATTCGAGAGACGTATTGCCGCCTAAGGATAAGTTGCTCGAGTATTACGTTGATTTCCCGAGAATCATCCGAAATACCGAGACCGTGCTCGAGTCCTGCGAAATGGATTTTGAGTTTCAGTCCAACAAAAACAAGCAAGTGTTTTCTACCTCAAAGCAAGACGACATGCAACTGCTGCGTGCGGAAGCAGAGAAAGGCCTACGCTATCGCTATGACAACCCCGACCAAAAGATATTGGACCGGGTAGAGCACGAACTCAAAGTGATCAACCAAATGGGTTTTTGCTCTTACTTCCTCATCAATTGGGATATTGTAAACTACGCTCGATCCAAAGGCTATTTTCACGTGGGACGGGGCAGTGGAGCCAACAGCCTAATCGCATATTTACTGCGTATCACCGATGTGGATCCCGTAGAACTCGACCTTTATTTTGAGCGCTTCATCAATCCACACCGGACTTCTCCGCCCGATTTTGACATTGATTTCAGTTGGACCGATCGAAACGATGTTACCAAATACATGTTTGATACCCATGGTTGGGATCGGGTGGCACTGCAAGCCACCTACAGCACATTCAAAGACAAGGCAATTACTCGAGAACTGGGTAAAGTGCTTGGGGTTCCTGCAGCCGAAATCGATCAACTTCAAAAGCTGGGGCCACGCCACAACATCGGTAAGTACGGAGACTTGATGTTGAAGTATGGAGCGCTCATCCAAGATTTTCCAAGCCACCTGAGCATTCACAGCAGCGGTATTCTCATTTCAGACGAACCCATCAGTACGTACAGTCCTACGTTTATGCCGCCCAAGGGGTTTCCCACCATCCAGTTTGATATGATTGTGGCCGAAGACCTGGGACTTTACAAGTTTGACATTCTGAGCCAACGCGGTTTGGGAAAGATCAAAGATTCGGTTGAGATCATCCGCCAAAACACGGGAGACGAGGTGGATGTGCACGACATCAAGCGCTTTAAGCAAGACGAAAACATCAAGGTGTTGCTGCGCGAGGCCCGTGCCATTGGGTGCTTTTATGTGGAATCACCCGCCATGCGCTTGTTGCTGACCAAGCTGCGCGCAGAAGACTACATCGGTTTGGTGGCGGCAAGTTCGGTCATCCGGCCCGGAGTAGCGCGCTCGGGTATGATGCGCGAATACATCATGCGGTTTCGAGATAAAGACCGCAGGGAAGAGGCAAAAAAGGCCATCCCTGAGCTGTATGAAATACTGGAAGAGACCTATGGCGTGATGGTGTATCAGGAAGATGTGATTCGTGTGGCGCACTATTTTGCCGACCTCGACTTGGCCGATGCCGACATACTCAGGCGCGGCATGAGCTGGAAATTTAAACAACGCAATGAGTTTCATCGGGTGAAACAGCGCTTTTGGGACAACTGCCGGAAAAAGGGATACAGCGAAGATCTGGTGAAGAAGGTGTGGTTTGAGGTAGAGAGCTTTGCCAATTTCGCTTTTGCCAAAGGGCACAGCGCCAGTTATGCTGTGGAGAGCTATCAAACCCTGTTTTTAAAGGCCTATTATCCGATTGAATACATGGTGGCTACCATCAACAATGGTGGCGGCTTTTATAGACCTGAGTTATACATACACGAGGCGCGTATGCATGGAGCTCAGGTGGAAGCTCCGTGTTTGCTGCGCAGCGATATGAAATCTATCGTAGATGGTAAAACCATCGTACTCGGATTTCATACCATACGCGACCTCGACACCCGAACTGTAGGATTATTACTCAAGGCCCGAGAAGATGCACCTTTTCAATCGTTGGCCGATTTTGTAGATCGGGTGCCCGTGGGGGTAGAGCAACTCGAATTACTCGTCAAGGTTGGGGCGTTCAGATTTACGGGCAAAAACAAAAAAGAACTCACTTGGCAGGCGCGATTGCTGTTGGGCAAAGCACCCAAAAAGGAAGTGCAACCTCGGCTGTTTACCCCACAACCGAAGCCTTACAAATTCCCTGACTTATACACCGCTCCGCTCGAAGAAGCATTTGACCAAATTGAGCTGTTGGGTTATCCCTTGTGCGACCCGTTTGTGCTTTCCAATCGGAGTATGAAAGGCGGCATACTCGCAGCAGACGTGCCTGAGTATTTGGGCAAAACAGTAGTGGTGTATGGCTATTTGATTACCGCCCGAAAAACCCACACAGCCAAGGGCGAAACCATGTTTTTTGGAAATTTCATCGACCGCAAAGGCTATTTTTTAGATACCGTTCACTTTCCACCCGTAGCGCAACAGTTTCCGTTTACCGGCCGTGGGATTTACCGTGTGGTCGGTAAGGTTACCGAGGAGTTTGGCTGCTATCAAATTGAAGCTGCGGAGATGCACCGCGTGCCTTACGTGGAAGATCCGCGTTATGTCGAAGAGCCACTAAAGAAACCTACCGCACCAATACTCGCGCATGATCAACCCCAAATCGCTACCGTAAATGACAACAACAATGTGAAGTATTTCAAAAGAAAGAAGCCATGATGCAAAAAGGACAAGGCGCACAAATCAACCCAAAGAACAAGTTCGAAAAATTCGATATCGAACCCGAGGACGAATACCTCAACTACCTTGATCGGGAAGGGGAGGAGCAAGTGGCTCGAACTGAAATCATCGAAACGTATCCCAAAACCATCGTCAACAAAGTGCCGAGCCCAGACGTGCCGATGGATTGGTCCATCAACCCATACCAAGGGTGTGAGCATGGATGCGCCTACTGCTACGCGCGACCCACACACGAATTTTGGGGATACAGCGCTGGGATAGACTTCGAACGGAAAATATTGGTAAAGAAGAACGCAACCGAACTGCTAGAGGCTAAACTTCGGTCGAGGAATTGGAAAGCAGAACCCATCATGTTTAGCGGAAACACCGATTGTTACCAACCCATCGAACGGAAGCTCGAAATCACCCGAAAGTGCCTTGAAGTGATGCATCGATATAAAAACCCAGTGGGCATCATTACCAAAAACGCTTTGATTCAGCGAGATATTGATGTTTTAGAAGAAATGCAAGCTTATGACCTTGTGCATGTGGTGATGAGCATTACCACCTTGAACGAAGAATTGCGGAGGGTGATGGAGCCGCGCACCGGTTCAGTCAAAATGAAACTACAAACAATAGAAAAACTCACAGATAAAGGTATTCCTGTGAGCGTAAATATGGCGCCTATCATTCCCGGATTGAATAGCCATGAGATTTTCGACTTGCTATCAGCTGTAAAGGATGCTGGAGCCAGAAACGCGAACTACATTTTTGTTAGGCTCAATGGTCCGGTTGGTGAAGTGTTTACCCATTGGCTAAATCAAGTCTTTCCAGATCGTGCCAGCAAAGTGTTGAACCAGATTGCAGAAGCACATGATGGGAGCATAAAAGATTCGCGGTTCGGTACTCGAATGAAAGGTACGGGAACCATGGCCGACCAGGTCAGGGACACGTTTAAATTGGCCAGGCAAAAGATCTTTGGCGATGTACCGAAAGTGAATTTGTCATCTGATCACTTTGTGAAGGTTGACACTTCCGTACAGCTCAATCTCTTTGGCTGATTAAATATAAAAGGTTACTCAAACCTTAAATGCCGAACCGAACGCCCTTCTTCTCGAATCTCCTTGAGCGCGTCAATACCGATTTGAATATGAGCATCCACAAACTTTTCGGTGACATTTTTATCGCTTACATCCGTTTTCACTCCTTCAGGAACCATCGGTTGGTCGGTAACAAGCAGCAGCGCCCCAATTGGAATTTGATTGTAAAATCCAGCTGAAAATAGGGTAGTGGTTTCCATGTCAATGGCCATAGCTCTAATCTCTCTTAGATAATTTTTGAACCGGTCGTCATGCTCCCAAACACGCCTGTTGGTGGTGTAAACCGTGCCTGTCCAATAGTCCATTCCTTTATCTCGAATGGTAGATGAAACCGAGCGCTGCAATGTAAATGCAGGCAAAGCTGGCACTTCAGGAGGGAAATAGTCGTTGGATGTTCCCTCGCCTCGAATACCCGCCAACGGCAGTATAAAATCGCCCACGCGGCTCTTGGATTTCAGTCCTCCACACTTGCCTAAAAACAACACGGCCTTTGGGTCTATCGCGGAGAGCAGATCCATAATGGTGGCGGCATTCGGGCTACCCATCCCAAAATTGATAATGCTGATGCCATCGGCATGTGCTGTGGGCATGGCCTTGTCTTTACTAATTACTTCAACCCCATGTTTATCGGCAAACCGTGCTACATAGTTGTCGAAGTTGGTCAGCAGAATGTATTTTGAAAATTGGTCCAGCGCACTACCTGTGTATCTGGGTAGCCAATTTGAAACGATTTCCTCCTTTGATTTCATATGCTTTGATTTATCAGGGTTACTTTCGGGTGAATTAACAATAGCCATTTTAGGTTACACCCACAATATCGAATTTAATCGCATGTCAACAACGAGACTTTATTACCTCTTAGTGCCCGTGTCGCTCATTTTCATTTTTGGAAAAGGAAAAGAACCCGATTACAGCAAAGTGCTTCCAGGGGTAGTAAAGGTTTCGAGCTCATTGTACTACGATCAAACCGAGATTACGAATTTGAATTGGAACGAGTATCTCCACTGGATTGCAGAAAAATCTGGCCGAAAGTCAGCTGAATATCAAGATGCCTTGCCTGACACCAACGTGTGGGGTGGAAACGGTTGCTGTGATTCGGTCATGATGAATCTATACCTGCGTCATCCTGAGTTTAGAGACTACCCCGTAGTGGGCGTTACTCAAACTCAGGCGATGAGATATTGTGCGTGGCGCACCGATCGCGTAAAGGAAAACCTTGCAGCAAATAAAAAGGAGAAGAAAGCACCTGCTCAGTATTTGTATCGATTACCATCAATTGAAGAATGGCAGCTTATGTATGCAGACCTTGAACAATTGCCATTCTTGTTTGGCGATGAGGGAAAGAGTAAGTATCGAGGAATGGCCCGATTTAATTTAAAAAGAGACCCAATTGATAAAATGGGTGTTGCCAGCACATCGAATGATGGTGCGGATATCACGGCACCAGTAAAAAGCTACTGGCCAAACCAATACGGTGTATACAACATCGTTGGAAATGTGAGCGAATGGGTGCAGGAAGAAAATATGCATGTTGGCGGCTCTTGGAATACTGATAAAGACGAAGATTCATCAATTCCACAACTTTCAGAATCCGCATCCTCAAAGATTGGTTTTCGGTGTGTTTGCGAAGTCATGCAAGACGAGTCTTAACGATCGGTTCAAATTGACGATGCGCATATTTGCACCATGAGCATAGCAGAGAATTTAAATGGCTTAAAAGCCGAGCTTCCAGATCACGTTGAACTAATCGCGGTATCGAAAACGCACCCTGCCGAAAAGGTGATGGAGGCCTATGATACAGGGCACCGTCATTTCGGGGAGAACAAAGTGCAAGAAATGGTTGCTAAAAGCGAAACGATGCCATCAGACATCCGTTGGCACCTGATTGGTCATTTGCAGCGCAACAAGGTGAAATACATTGCGCCATTCGTTCATTTGATTCACGGGGTAGATAGCCTGAAGTTGCTCAAGGAGATTAACAAACGTGCCAAGCAAAACGAACGTGTTATTGATTGCCTCATTCAGGTGTTCATTGCCAAGGAAGACACCAAATTTGGTATGGATGAGAAAGAAGTGCGAACGTTTATTGCTTCCACTGAGTTACAAGAGCTCGAGCATATTCGAGTGGTTGGTTTGATGGGCATGGCTACCAACACTGACAATACCGATCAAATTAAAAGTGAGTTCAAGGGGCTGAAGCAACTATTTGAAGACATTAAAGCCTCGGATACTCCAAAGCATGTGGAGATGAATCATTTATCCATGGGCATGAGTGGCGATTACAAGTTGGCCATCGAGTGTGGTTCCACTATGGTGAGGGTGGGCAGTGCAATATTTGGGGCAAGAAATTACCCCACCAATGGTTAGCCCAAGGGTTATTTTGTTCATCCGATGATTGCTATTGCGTATAACTTGTTTTGGGCATCATTACCCGGACTGTGCGTCTTCAGCATTCTTCTCTGTTTTATCGTTGCTGGCATAAAAAGGAGTCCGCTGGTTCCGTTGCTGGTTATGTCCATATTTATATCGCTTTTCATCTGGAAAAATGCATCGCTGCATTTCGGTTTTGGAAGTGAAACAGCGTCATATCGGCTGGTTACGCTCAACGTAGGGCAATTTCAAAATGATACCGTGGTGGCTAAGTCCATTGCAGACGAACTCCGACAATTGGATGCCGATGTAGTTTTGCTACAAGAGTTTGGTTTGTATCATAAATGGCCGGATGTGCAGTCGGTAGCGCAGAACTATGCGGATGATTTGGCCATGCCTTATCATCGTTTTGAACCTCAAAAAGACAATATTTTCGGAGTGGCGGTGTTTTCAAAATATCCCATAGAAAATTGGGAGAAAATCTTCGAGCAATCTGGACCTACCAATGAAGCAGTATTGTTTTCGGTGGCTATAAATAATCAACCCCTTTGGTTGGTAAACCTGCATCTACAAAGCTTCAATTTTCGGTTACCTAAATCAGATCACTCATACCTAACTCCATCACATGTAATGTCCAAACAAGGGCTGCAGGCTGAAATGATTTTGAACAAAGTATCCATACACAACCCAATGCTCATCGCAGGCGATTTTAACGCCACTCCAGGCATGACTGCCTATGAATTGTTTGCTGAACAGCACAAGGATCTTTTGCGTGAAACTGGTAACGGTTGGCGTTCAAGCCTCGATTGGTTGCCCATTCGTGTTGATCATATCTTTTCTGGTCATGGGATGAGCGCTCAGGAAGTTTCTGTGGTTCCTACCGCTTCTGATCACCACGCTATCCTTTGCGAGCTTTCGTTTTGACCCTATTTACATTCTTGTGTCGATAATTCCGCGGATTGCTCGAGCCTTGTGCACGCGACTAAACTAAGTTTGATATACTATGATTAAACTGCCAAAGCACTTGCTGATCTTATTCACCAGCACCCTTGTTGTTACTGCTGCATTTGCTCAAAATCAACGAGAAGATTTTAATGCGGCCAAGTTGCATTTGGCTAATCACAAACTACAGGAAGCCATTCCTATTTTGGAGAAATTGTGGGGGGCTGATCCAAAAAATGCCAATTTAAACTACCTCCTTGGGCTGTGCTATGTGAAAGAGGATAAAGAAATACAAAAGGCAGTCGGCCTATTAGAAGAAGCTTCGAAACTTTATGTAACAGACTACCAATCCGGATCAAACAAAGAGCGCAGAGCACCAGAATATGTTTACTACTACCTGACAATAGCCTATGCCAAAAACGGTCAGTGCGAGAAAGCATTGGTTGCACTCAATAAGTTTTACCAGGTTTACTCATACAGCGATGAATACTATTTGGTGGATGGTCAAAAATGGGTGCGCGAGTGCAACCTAGAGAAAAATGGCGAAGAATCCTTAGAGTTGGCCTCAGAGGTTACTGAAGAGGAGGAGGCTTTGGAACCGCCAGTGGAAGAAGAGCCCGTGGAGGAGGTAGAGGAAAAGAAGCTTGATGAGGAAGTTGTGAAATCGCAAAAGGAAGATCCGGCTCCTGAGCCTGTAGATGAACCTACACCT